>JAABUI010000087.1_pt1 | contig 142019 bp, 132 predicted proteins | sample 5559111 | NCBI WGS metagenome assembly JAABUI01 (sample SAMN10711870, study PRJNA513365) | rock metagenome | isolation source: Antarctica rocks | place: Antarctica: Victoria Land, Buttleship Promontory | reverse complement strand
CAACGGCCGCCTCGAGCACCTCCGCGGCTCCGCCCTCGGGTTCCGCAATCTCACCAACTACATCGCCAGATCACTGCTCGAGAGCGGCGGCTTTAGACCCCGACTACACCCTGGATTGTGAAGAGCCGGTTGTCGGGCCGCATGTGCCGGTGGCGTGGGTCAGTCTCGCCGGTCGCTCGGAGTCCCCGCGTCGGGCTTACCGGCCAGGGCACGTAGCTGCTCCCGATGCGACTCGTGGTCGGCCTCGTCCAGTGCTGCTGTCTCCTCCGCGGTGTCGGGCCGGAACCACCCACCGCGGCCGGCCTTACCCGCCGATCCGAGCTTGTTCATCTTCTTTGGTACTGCGGTGCCCTGGTACTCCAGTGGCAACGCGTGCCCGTGTTCGTCAAGCCCGCCCAGCGGCTGGTGCATCTCGATGAACTCGCCATGCGGAAGCCGCTTGATCATGCCGGTTTCCACCCCATGCTCGAGCACCTCCCGGTCGGAGCGCTGCAAACCGATGCAGAAGCGGTAGGTGAGCCAGTACACGATCGGCGGCAGCACCAGAATGGTGATTCGGCCGATCCAGGTCATCGCGTTCAAGGAGATGTCGAAGTGGAACGCGATGATGTCATTACCACCGGATATTGTCAGCACCACGTAGAAGGCGATGGCCATGGCGCCTATCGAGGTGCGCACGGGGGCGTCGCGCGGCCGCTGCAGCAAGTTGTGGGGGGCGTCGTCCTTGATCAGCTTGCGTTCGATGAACGGGTACATGATGAGGGCGGTGAAGATGATGCCGCCCCCCAAGGCTGCGGGTACGAAGACGCCGGGAATGGTGTGGCTGCCGATGTAGAACTCCCAGGCGGGCCAGAGGCGGGTGGCGCCGTCGAGGAAGCCCATGTACCAGTCCGGCTGGGAACCGGCAGAGACCTGCGAGGGGTCATACGGCCCAAGATTCCAGATCGGGTTGATCTGGAACAGTCCGCTGAGCAGCGCGATCACCCCGAAGGTGACGGCGAAGAACCCGCCGCCCTTCAGTGCGAACAACGGCATGATCCGGATCCCGACGACGTTCTGCTCGGTGCGACCGGCACCCGGGAACTGCGTGTGCTTCTGATACCACACCAGCGCCAGGTGCGCGGCGATGAGCGCGAGCAGGATGCCGGGGATGAGTAGCACGTGCGCGATGTAGAAGCGACCAATGATCAGGTCGCCGGGGAACTCACCGCCGAACACCAGCCAATGCACCCAGGTGCCGACCACCGGGACGGACAACATGATGGCCGAGGCGATACGCAGGCCGGTACCGGAGAGCAGGTCGTCGGGCAGGGAGTAGCCCGCAAATCCTTCCACGATACCGAGGATCAGTAGCAGCGCGCCCAGTACCCAGTTGACCTCGCGGGGCTTGCGAAAGGCGCCGGTGAAGAACACCCGCGCCAGGTGGGTGATCATGGCGGCGAGGAAGAGCAGGGCCGCCCAGTGGTGGATCTGGCGGACGAACAGACCGCCTCGAACCTCGAAGGAGATGTTCAGCGTCGACTCGTATGCCCGGGACATTTCCACGCCACGCAGGTTCTGGAACACCCCGTTGTAAGTGGTCTCGGCCATTGAGGGGTCGAAGAACAGGGTCAGGTACACACCTGAGACGATCAGAATGATGAAGCTGTACAGCGCCATCTCGCCGAGCAGGAACGACCAGTGGGTGGGGAAGACCTTGTTGATCTGGCGACGCATGCCGCCGGCCAGGTGATACCGGTCGTCAGCCCACGTCGCTGCGGACTCGCCGATCTGCTCGCCCTTGCTCTTGGGGGCGGTGGTTGCGGTCATGACTTGCGCTCCCAGAAGGCGGGTCCGACCGACTCGATGAAGTTGCCCTTGGCGATGAGGTATCCCCGTTCGTCGACCGTGATGGGAAGCTGGGGCAGCGCACGAGCGGCGGGACCGAAGATCGGCTTGGCGTAGGTCAACATGTCGAACTGCGACTGGTGGCACGGGCACAGCAGCCGGTTGCTCTGGGTCTCATACAGCGACGCCGGGCAGCCCGCGTGGGTGCAGATCTTGGAGTAGGCGTAATACGCGCCGTAGTTGAAATCCTCCTGGCCCGAACGCTTGACCACCTTGGCGGCGTCCTCCGGCCGAAGCCGGATGAGCATCACGGGGTTGTCCGAACGACGCAGTGCTGCGCTCAGTGCTTCATCGTCGCCACGTTCGGACTCGCGGAACGGGAAGACCGTCTCAATCCCGCCCGCGGCGAGGTCTTCGGAGCGGATCAGCTCGACGTCGTGCGAGCGGCCCGTCGAGCGACGGAGGTAAATCGTCTCGTTGCTGGCCGGCGTCCAGCCCGTGGTCCACAGCGCGGCGTCGGGACCGCCCTTCCACGGGTTCTTGATGAGACCACCGAGCGGCATGATGGCCATCAGACCGAGTGCCCCGGCGCCGAAGCCGAGGCTGCGCTTGATGAGGCTGCGCCTGCCGATGCCCACGGTGTCCGCGGAGTCCTGGAGCAGGGCCACCGTGGTCTTCTTGTCCAGCTCCGGTGAGCCACCCATGTGGCGCTGCTGAACGGCGGTCTCGTCAGGGATGAACTTTTTGGCGTAGGCAATGACGCCGACACCGAGCCCTAAGATGCCCAGGCCCATGGTGAGGCCGAGCAAGGGGGTGTACAGCGTATACATCAGGTTGCGGTCGCTGCCCAGCGGCTCGTACTCCCATGGCCAGAACAGGTAGATCCCCACGAACGCCAGGGAGGCAATGCCGGCCAGGGTGAACCACGCGGCCACGGAGCGCTCGGCACGCTTTTCTGCCTTTGTGCCCTGGACGGGCCACCGGTCGCGCCGGTAGGCGAGCTCGACATCGTCCTCCTTGAGGCCGAGGGTTACCAACTCTTCGCGGCTCATGCCGGCCAGTTCCTCGTCGGTGGGCTGTGCGCCCTTCCCGCCGCTCACTGCTGAACCCCCACGTCGCTTCGCTCGCTCATGCTCGCGCTCCGATCCACATCGCCGCTCCGATGAGGCCGGCGATCCCGACAATCCAGATGAACAATCCTTCGGAGACCGGTCCGATACCGCCTAGTCCGTAACCGCCCTGGCTCTTGGTGTCCGTGGCCTGCTTGACGTAGGCGATGATGTCGGTCTTCTCCTGCGATGACAGCTGGCGATCGGAGAACTTGGGCATGTTTGCCGGGCCGGAGATCATCGCGGTGTAGATCTGCTGCTCGCTGGCGGCCTCCAGTGGGGGGGCATACCGACCGGAGGACAGCGCACCGCCTTTACCGGTGAAGTTGTGGCACGACGCGCAGTTGAGGCGGAAGAGCTCGCCGCCGCGCGCGGGATCACTGCCAACCAGCGACGACTCGGCAACCGTTCCATCGGAGTTGCGCACCACGGTGGGCCCGCCACCGTTGGCTTGGATGTAGGCACCAAGCTGGTCAATTTGGGCGGCATCGAAGCGTGGTGGCTTGCGTGGGTCCTGCGCTTCGTAGCGGGCCGCTGGCATGCGACCGGTGGAGACCTGGAAGTACACCGCGGCCTCGCCCACCCCGATGAGGCTCGGGCCGCGATCCTGCACGCCCTGCAGGTTCGCGCCGTGGCAGGTGATGCAGGCGTTGTCGTAAAGCTGCTGACCTTCGCGGGCCTGCGCAGGTTGGTCCTGGGCGACCGCGACCTGAGGGGTCGGCGTGATCACCGACGCGAGGATGCCCGCGCCGACGAGCGCCAACATGAGCACGACAAGACCGGTGGCGCGCCGCCGCAGCTTGCTGCGACTGCGGCGTTGTCGCCGCGCGGGAGTGAGGGTGTGTCCAGAGCGGCTCATCGGGATCCCTTGCGATCGGGGACGGCGGGGCAGGCGGTGATCATCGTGCTCAGCGCACGATGTAGATCGTGGCGAACAGCCCGATCCAGACAATGTCCACGAAGTGCCAGTAGTAGGACACGACGATGGCGGCGGTGGCCTGGGCCGGGGTGAACTTGCTCATCTTGGTGCGCAGGATGAGGAAGACGAAGGCGACGAGGCCGCCGATGACGTGCAGTCCGTGAAAGCCGGTCGTGATGTAGAAGACCGAGCCGTAGGCGCTGGAGGAGATGGAAGTGCCCTCGCCGACCAGGGTGCGGAACTCGTTGGCCTGCCCGAGCACGAAGGCCAGCCCCATCAGCAGGGTTACGGCGTACCAGCGGCGCAGGCCGAAGACGTCACCGCGCTCCGCAGCGAAAACGCCCATTTGGCATGTGAACGAGGACGAGACCAGGATCACCGTGAAGAGCAGGGCATAGGGCAACCCCAGTTCGGTCGGCGGGGGCGGCCACCCCAACGCCGGGTCCGCCTGCGCCCGGGCCGTGAAGTACATGGCAAACAGCCCGGCGAAGAACATCAGTTCACTGGACAGCCAGACGACGGTGCCCACGCTGACCATGTTCGGCCGGTTCAGCGAGTGCACGCGTTGGGTGATGGCGGTCCCGGAGGTCCCTACGGTGCTCGTCACGAGCAGAAGTATGCCGCCTTATCGCGCAGGTGGCGCCATGGGGTCGGGTGGTGTCTTCCGATCGTGCCCTTGCCCACAATCCGAGCGGTCGTCGCACCCCCCTTGCGCCGACGGCGAGCGCCCGCGGAACCGGCATGTGTTCCGAGCCGATAGCATCATCTTGCCGATGCAGATCCTGGAGGAATCGCGCTGATGAGCACCGCCGAGGCCGTGAACCGCACCGTGCTGGTGTTCAGCCACCTGCCACAGGTGCGTGAGCAGATTGTGAACGCGGTGGGCCGGCGTCCAGCGCCGGATATCGGCAGGATCACCTTCACCGAAGCTGGCACCATCGCCGAGGTTCTGGCGCACCTCGACGCCGGGGCGGTGGACCTCGCCGTACTCGACGGGGAGGCGCAGCCCACCGGCGGCATCGGCCTGTGCCGCCAGGTCAAGCACGAGATCACGCACTGCCCGCCGGTGATCGTCGTCGTGCGGCGCCACGACGACCGGTGGCTCGCGACGTGGTCGATGGCCGATGCGGTGCTGGTGCATCCCCTCGACCCGCTCACGGCCGCGGAGACCGTCGCCGACGTGTTGCGCTCCAGCGGCCTGGCCGTCGTACGCGGGTGAGTCCCCCGCTCACCTGGCCGGACGTCCTCGGGCGCCTCGTCGAGGGTGTCGACCTGCCGGCGCAGGCCGCGGCCTGGGCGATGAACGAGATCATGGCCGGAGCCGCCACCCCGGCGCAGATCGCTGCGTTCGGCGTGGCGATGCGCACCAAGGGGGAAACTCCCGATGAGGTGGCCGGGCTGGCCGGGGCGATGCTGGAATTTGCGCAACTGGTCGAGGTCGACGAGGACGCGGTCGACGTGGTGGGTACCGGCGGGGACCGGTCGAACACAGTGAACATCTCCACCATGGCTGCGCTGGTTGTCGCTGCCGCGGGGGTGCGCGTGGTCAAGCACGGCAACCGGGCGGCCTCGTCCAAGAGCGGGACCGCCGACGTGCTGGAGGCGCTGGGGGTCGCCATCGGGCTCGGAGCCGACGGGGTGGCCGCGTGCGTGCGTGAGTTGGGCATCGGGTTCTGCTTCGCTCCGGTATTTCACCCGGCGCTGCGCCATGCCGCCGGACCGCGGCGCGAGATCGGCATTCCCACCGCGTTCAACGTGCTCGGTCCGCTGACGAACCCGGGGCGGCCGCGGGCCGGATTGATCGGTTGCGCCTACGAACAGCTGGCGCCGGTGATGGCGCAGGTGTTCGCGGACCGCGGATCCTCGGTGTTGGTCGTACGTGGTGACGACGGGTTGGACGAAATCACCACCACCATGACGACAACTGTGCGGGTGGTCAGCGCAGGCAGCGTCCGCACCGAGGTGCTCGACCCGACGGACCTCGACGTCGCGCGCGCGTCCATCGAGCAGTTGCGCGGCGGGGACGCGGCGACGAACGCCGCTGCGGTACGCGCTGTGCTCGACGGTCAGCGCGGGCCGGTGCGCGATGCCGTGCTGCTCAACGCCGCTGGTGCGCTTGCCACACACGCGGGGTTGGACGATTTGCCGCTGGTGGACGCACTTGCCGCGCAGCTGCCGCGGGCCGCCGACGCGGTGGACAGCGGAGCGACTGCCGCTTTGCTCGGCCGCTGGGCGCAACGCTCCACCGAGCTGGCCGGCTGAACCTGCTAGGCGCCGACCTCGAAGCCGGAGTCGGCGTCGAGGCTGGAGTACGAGCGAAACGCAATGTGCGTGGCTGTGCGTTGCACCCCGTCGACCTTACTGATGTGTTCGGTGACAATGTCGGCGATCTGTTCGTGGTCACGGACCCGCAGCAGTGCGATCAGGTCCACGTCGCCCGCGCAGGAGTACACCTCCGCAACGCCGGGCAGGTCTGCAATGCCTTGGGCCACCTCGGGGATGCGATCAGCTGCGGTGTGCACAAGAACAATGGCAGTGAGCACGAAGCCTCCTGAGGTCCGACGGTGCCCGGAGTCTAGGGCAGGGGCGTCACTGCGAGGACACACCGCGCGCCGCCGTGCGGGCGGTCGCGGCCCAGGCCTCCCACCGCGCGGCGCCCCAGGCGGGTTGGGCATAGGGCGCGCTGGTCTGGACCAATCGGGTGCCCGGCCTGTCCAACCACCGGGCCAGCAGCGCGACCTCTTCCGGCGGTGCGCCGCGGAGCGGGCCTGCACCGGGCAGCACCGTCTCGGCCGAGGCGATCAACGCGTCGACGACCGGCATGGGATGCACCCCGCGGACCGCAGTACCGGCCGAGGCCAGCCGCCCGCAACGCAGGATGGCGAGCTCCCAACCTCCGTCGCCGTCCGGCCGCGCCGCCACCAGCTGGTCGACTGCCGCGAGCGCGCCCAGTCGTTGACCCCGACTCAGCGCACCGATGAGCGCGGCGACCTCGTCGCGACGCGTGGCCGCGGCCTCGAAACGACGCTGCGCGGACAGTCCTGCGATGCCGGCGACCATCGCAGCGATCATCGCCGCGTCCGCACCGACGATCACCTGCGCCACTCGTGCCGGTCCGCGTGCGTACTCCGCACTCGGCTGCAGGCCGGCGCACGGCGCGGCGCACCGCCCCATCTCGTGCAGTGCGCACGGGGCCGCGCTGGGGGAGTGCCGAGGGATCCGCTGGGTGCAGGTGCGCACCCCGGTGGCGTCGGCGAGTACCTGTGCAGCCTGCGTCGCCGCGGCCCGTTTGACGAAGGGGCCCAACGCTCCGTCCCCGGCAGTGCGTACGACGGACAGCCGTGGATAGGCCTCCTCGGTGAGCACCACCCACCACGAGCGGTGCGGAAACTTTGACCGCCGGTTGTACGGCGGCGCATGAGCACCCAGCAACCGCAGTTCTCTGACGCCGGCCTCGAGCGGATGGGCGCAGCTGACCGAGTCGACGCGGGCCGCGAGTGCGACCATCTCCCTGATCCGACGACGCGTCTCCGACCCCGTGAAATAGCTGCGCACTCGACGCCGTAGGTCGCTTGCCGTTCCGACGTAAAGCACCTCCTCACGGGGTCCGCGGAAGAGGTACACCCCCGCGGTGTTCGGCAGGTGCTGGGCCAAGGTGCGCTTACGGCGTTGTTCGGGCGTGACCTCTGGCAGATAGGAGACCAGTTCCTCGAAGCTGTGCACCCCGAGGTTGCCGACCCGTTCCAACAGCCGGTGCAGCACCTCGACGGTGGTACGCGCGTCATCAAGAGCGCGGTGCGTGGGCACGGTGTTCGTGGCGAACAGTGCGGCGAGCGCGGACAGCCGTACCGACGGCGCCTCGTCTCTGGGCAGCACCCTGCGGGCAAGGCGCACTGTGCACAGCGTGCGAGGTGCGGGCCAGGTCATCGAGTGCTGGGCACACGCAGCCCGAAGAAAGCCGATGTCGAAAGGCGCGTTGTGGGCGACGAGGACCGCCCCGGCGGCGAACTCGAGGAAGCTGGGCAGCACCGCGGCGATCGGAGGCGCATCGCGCAGCATGGCAGTGCTGATGCCGGTGAGCTCGGTGATCTGGGGCGGAACACCCCGTCCGGGGTCGATCAACGTGGCCAGCTCACCGAGTACCTCACCGCCACGGACCTTGACCGCTCCGATCTCGGTGATCGCGTCCGCGCCCGGTTTGCCCCCGGTGGTCTCCAAGTCCACCACCACGAAGGTGACGTCACTCAGCGGCGTGCCCATCGCATCGAAGCTGAGCTGTCGCGGCTGTTGCCCCGCGAGCAGGGAATGACTCATGGCTGGCACGCTAGGTGCGTCCGCCGACAGTTCCGCACGTCGCGCTCGGACCACCGTTCTTGTCGGTGGCGGTGCATACCGTCCGAGCGGTGAACGGTCGGGATCGCCCCGACCCCTCGGAGGAGAGGGAACCAGCAATGGTGATCGACTGCGATACGTGTGCGGTGCGCGGCCTGGCGTGCGGCGACTGTGTGATGTCCGTGCTCTTAGGGCACCCGGCCATGCCCGCTCGCGCAGGGACGCCCCCCGAGGAACCCAGGGGCGGTCCGCCGGTGGAGATCGATGCCGATGAGCGGCGGGCGCTGGACGTGCTGGCGGAGGCGGGCATGGTTCCCCGACTGCAGTTGGTGCGCAGGGCGGGTTAGTCCCGGTGGCCTTACTTGGCCGTGTGGCCTAGATCACCGCCGGGTCGCAGTGGACACGGGGCGGGTCTATTCCGTAACCTGGCCGAGACCTACCGGATGCCAGCTGTCTGACAAGGACGGCGCCGCTGGTCACCGCCGAGTCGACCCGTCGGGGAGTCGAGCCGGGAACCCACGTTATCTCTGGGGTGAATCGACACGCGTCACGAGGCGGGTGCCGTAGGGCTGCTGTTTCCAGCCCGAATCCGACAGCTAACCCGGTAGGCGGACACAAGGAACAAGGAGAACAACGCCCTGTGGCGTCCCTAAGTCTCAAGCGCACGGTACGTGGAGTCACTGCTTCCGGCTTGATCGTGGCCGGTATCGCGATGGCGCCGACGAGTCCCGCCTTCGCCGACCCGCAAATCCCTGCCAACGCCTCGCAGGCTGAGCAGCAACTCGCCGCTCTGGGCCATCAAGCGGAGGCCGTCAACGAGCAGCTGCTTGGCGCCCAGGTGAATCTGGACGCCAAGCGCGCGCAGCAGGTCACGGCGGAGGGTCAACTCGCCACAGCCGATGCAGCCGTACGCGACGCGCAGGGCAAGCAGGAGCAGTTCCGGGGAACGGTGGATGCGCTGACTTCGGCCAGCTACCAGGGCGCCCGGCTCAACCGGCTGTCCGCGCTGATGATCAGCAACTCGCCGCAGGATCTGTTGGACCAGATGTCCGGGCTCGATGTGCTGGCCACGGACACCACGCAGCGGGTCAATCGTTTCGCCTCAGCCTCGGCAGAGGCAGCCAAAGCCGAGTCGGACGCCCACAATGCCACCAGCTCGGCGAAGGCCGCGTCCTATGGCGCAGCCGCACTACAGGTGGACCTGCAGAAGAAGCAGGATGAGCTGACCAATCAGAGCGATGCTGTCCGGGCCAAGTACAACTCGCTGACCCAGGCCGAGCGGAGTAACTATGCCGGCACCACGGTGCCCGCGGGATTCGTCTCCCCAGTCCCCATGGCTGCCGTGCCAGCAGCAACCGCGCCAGCAGCGACCGCGCCAGCAGCGACCGCGCCAGCAGCAATCGCGCCAGCAGCAATCGCGCCAGCGAGCGCCCCGGTGGCCGGAGTATAGGCCCCCCGACCAGCGGCGACCTCAGCGGGCGCTCCGTCGTCCCAGAAGCCGGCCACTGCGGCAATGCCCGCTCTGGCCCCGGGAAGTTCCTCGGGCGCAGGGGCGCTGCAGGCGGCGTTGAGCAAGTTGGGTTCGCCCTACGTGTACGGAGCGACCGGACCCAACGCCTTCGACTGCTCGGGCCTGACCCAGTGGGCGTTCAAGCAGGTGGGTATCTCTATTCCCCGTACCGCGGAGGCGCAGGCCGGTAGTGGAACCCCGGTATCGCGCGACCAGCTGCAGCCCGGTGACCTGGTGTTCTTTTACAGTCCGGTATCCCATGTCGGCATCTATGCAGGCAACGGCAATGTCGTACACGCCTCGACGGAGGGCCAGCCGGTGAAGGTGGCTCCGATGCAGTACATGCCGTTCAACGGGGCACGCCGCTACTGAGCGCCCGCTGCACAACCGCATAGCGCCCACGCACAGTGTCCGCCGCACCGTGGCGGGCGCTGTGCCGTGGGCGATCAGTGTCCTAGGCTGCACCGATGAGCACGCGAGCTCTACCGCGCGCAGCGCTCGCCGCGGTGGTGCTGGTGCAGCTGGTGGCGAGCGTGCTGATGTTGACGCGTGCGCCTGCCGGGGCCGGTGTCGCCCCCGCGGCGCCGGCACCGCACGCGGCGCCCGCACCGCACGCGGCGCCCGCCGGCACCGTTACCACCACCGGTCAGCCACCCACTGCCCAGGCGGCGCTGACACCGCCCCCGAACGACGGCGGCCGTCGCGTCGCAGTGCAGCAGTTGCTGGACCGTTGGGCATCCGCTGTCCGAGCGCGTGACGATGCCGCACTCGCCGCACTGTTTGATCCGGGCGCTGACCCGGGCTTTCTGGGCAGGGAGAAGGCCAGGGCGACGAACCTGACCCAGGTCCCGCTGGCCGACTGGGGCTACGGAATCACGACCGACCCCTCGCCGACGGTGCCACCCACTGTGCAGGCCCACATGGACGCGGACGAAGTGTGGTCCCCGCCGGTCGCCCTGCACTATGCGATCGCCGGAGCCGACCCCGCGCCCACCACGCGGCCGGTGGGTCTCGTAGTAGCACGCCGGGGTTCGCGGTGGCAGCTGGTGAGCGACTCCGCCGAGGATGACTACGGGCGTCTGACCTGGCGTGGGCCGTGGGATTTCGGCCCGGTGATCGCGCGGACGGTGCAGGGCGGCGTGATACTCGCCCATCCCGGCCATGCAGGCGATGCGGACACCCTGGCCGCCGAGCTCACGCCCGCGGTGGACGCCGTCACCGACTTCTGGGGGCCGGTGTGGCAGCAGCGCGTTGCCGTCGTTATTCCCGACACCCAGGTTGAGTTGAAAGCATTGGTGGGCAACGAGTTTGCCGACGCTGAAATTGCCGCGGTTGCCATCGCCGACGACATCGACCGCACGCAGCACGTGGCCATGGGGCAACGAGTGGTGTTCAACCCCGCCACCATCGGCAAGTTGACCGCTCTGTCGCGACGGGTGGTACTTCGTCATGAGCTGACACACGTCGCCGCCCGCGCAGTCACCGCGCCGCAGGTTCCGGTCTGGCTGGCCGAGGGATTCGCCGACTACTCCGGCTACCGCGGCAGTGGGGTCTCACTCGCCAACGGTGCCCCGGCGGTGGCGGCGCTGGTACGCACGGCGGGCCCGCCGGACAGCCTGCCCACGGACGTGCAGTTCGGCGGCCCTTCCACTCCGGCGCAGGTCGAGCTGGCCTACCAGCTGGCGTGGACATTCGCGGTCTTCCTGGCCACGGTGAAGGGCGAATCGACGCTCCGAGCCGTGTACCTGACGGTCGCAGCGCTTCCTGCCCCCACCGTTGCGGACATCGACCGGGCCCTGCAGCCGGTGGTCGGCGAAGATCTGGCCGTGCTGGTGCAGGAGTGGGGACAGTGGCTGCAGACCACGCTGCGCTAGCGTGCCCTGATGCGCCGGACACTGTTGATCACCAACGACTTTCCGCCCCGGCCCGGTGGCATCCAGTCCTACCTGCACACCCTCGCCGCCCGGCTGCCCGCCGATCAGCTGGTGGTGTACGCACCGTCCTGGCGCGACGACGCACACAAACGTTTCGACGCCAAACAGCCCTTCGAGGTGGTGCGCCACCCCGGCACCTTGATGCTGCCGACGCCCGAGGTGGCCAAGCGCGCCACGCAGCTGCTCACTCACCATCGGTGTGCGGCGGTCTGGTTCGGCGCCGCCGCGCCGCTGGCGCTGCTCGCCCCGAGAGTTCGCCGCGCTGGGGCAGAGCGGGTCCTGGCCAGCACGCACGGGCACGAGGTCGGGTGGTCGATGCTGCCGGTGGCCCGCAGCGCGTTGCGGCGCATCGGGGCACACACCGACGTCGTCACCTTTGTCAGCCGCTACACCCGCGGCAGGTTCGCGTCGGCCTTCGGCCCCCGGGCCGCGCTGGAGCACCTGCCTTCCGGGGTCGACGGCACGATCTTCCGCCCGGATCCCGGGGCGCGCGCGCAGTTGCGCAGGCGCTACGGACTCGGTGAGCGGCCGGTGGTCGTCTGTGTCTCGCGGCTGGTCCCGCGTAAAGGACAGGACATGCTGATCCGCGCGCTACCCCGCATCCGGGAGCACGCGCCCGGCGCCGCGCTGGTCCTGGTCGGTGGTGGGCCCTACCGCGCGCGTTTGCGTGCCTTGGTCGACGCCGGCGGGCTGAACAACGACGTGGTGTTCACCGGCGGAGTGCCTGCCGATGAGCTCGCCGCCCATCATTGCCTCGGCGACGTGTTCGCGATGCCCTGCCGGACCAGGGGCGCAGGGCTCGACGTCGAGGGCCTGGGCATCGTCTACCTGGAGGCATCGGCGTCGGGACTACCGGTCGTGGCCGGCCGCTCCGGCGGTGCCCCCGAGACGGTGCGCGAAGGAGAGACCGGTCTGGTGGTGGATGGCAGGGACGTCGAGCAGATCGCCACCGCCGTGGGCGGGCTGCTGGCTGATCCCGACCGAGCCGCGCAGATGGGAGCGGCAGGTCGGGAGTGGGCCGACACGAACTGGCGATGGGACGGCCTTGCCCAACGCCTGGAGAACTTGATCGATGGGTAGCCAACTTGGCGGCGACCTACCGGGAGTAGATCTTCTCGATGTCACCGGCGAAGGCCTTGGCGACCACGTTGCGCTTGAGCTTCATGGTCGGGGTGAGCTCACCACCGTCCTCGGTGAAGTCCACCGGCAGGATCCGGAACTTCTTGATTCCCTCCGCCTTGGACACGACCTTGTTTGCCTCGGCCACGGCTTTTTCGATCTCGGCGTGCAGCTGCGGGTCGTCGAGCATGGCGGACACCTCGGAGTCGGCGGGCTTGCCGTGGGCGGAGCACCAGCTCGGGAAGGCCTCCGGGTCGATGGTGATCAGTGCGCCGATGAAGGGCTTCTGGTCGCCGACCACCATGCACTGACTGATCAGCGTGTGGGCGCGCAGCCTGTCCTCCAGTACCGCGGGGGCGACGTTCTTACCTCCCGCGGTAACGATCAGCTCCTTCTTGCGGCCGGTGATGGCCAGGTAACCCTGATCGTCGAGTGAACCGAGGTCACCGGTGTGGAACCACTCGCCGGTGAACGCCTCCGAGGTGGCGTCGTCGTTGTGCCAGTAGCCGGAGAAGACCACGTCGCCGGAGACGAGAATCTCCTGATCTTCGGCGATCCTGACCGCGCACCCACTGATCGGCTGTCCGACGGTCCCCATCTTCTGGGCCCCGGGGCGGTTCACCGTCAGGGCGGCGGTGGTCTCGGTGAGGCCGTAGCCTTCGTACACCGGCACGCCTACCCCGCTGAAGAAGTGGCCCAGGCGGGCGCCCAGCGGAGCGCCGCCGAGTACCGCGGCGCCGCAGCGACCACCGAGGGCCGCCTTCAGCTTGGCGTAGACCAGCCGGTCGAACAGGGCGTGGCGGCTACGCAGCGCGAGCCCGGCTCCACCGCTGTCCTGCGCCGTGCTCCACGCCACTGCGGTCGCGTCTGCGTGGTCGAAGATGCGCCCCTTGACGCGGCTTTCGGCGTGCGCCTTCTGCCGCGCCGTGTTGTACACCTTCTCGAAGACCCGGGGAACGGAGAGCACGAAGTCCGGTTTGAACAGGCCGAAGTCGGCGACCAGGTTCTTGATGTCGTGGGTGTGGCCGACCACCACCCGCGCCTCAAAGCTGGCCACGGCGATGATTCGGGCGAACACGTGGGCCAGCGGCAGAAAAAGCAGCGTGGACTTTCCCTCGTGCATCAACGACGAGAACGCCGAGGTGGCGGCCTGCGACTCGGCCATCAGGTTGCGGTGGGTGAGGATGCAGCCCTTGGGCCGGCCGGTGGTGCCGGAGGTGTAGATCAGGGTGGCCATGTCGTCGGCGACCACGCTGCGCCGCCGGTTGTGCAGATTCTCGTCGCTGACGTCTTTCCCCGCGGCGGTGAGCGCTTCGACCGCCGAGGACCCCGCGCCCTGTTCGGCGGTGGTGCCCTCGATCTGCCAGGTGTGCTGCAACTCGGGGCAGTCCGTGGTGACCGAGTTGATCGTCACTCGGTGTGCGGCCGTCTCGCACACCACGGCCACTGCGGCGGAGTCGCTGAGGATCCACTGGACCTGCTCGGCCGAGGACGTCTCGTAGATCGGGACGGTGACAGCGCCCGCGCTCCAGATCGCGTAGTCGACAAGCGACCACTCGTACCGGGTGGCCGACAACAGGGCAACCCGATCCCCTTGGGCGACCCCGGAAGCGATGAGGCCCTTCGCCAGGTCCGCCACCTGGGCGGCGAACTCGGCCGTGGTCACGTCATGCCAGGAGTCCTCGACGCGACGCTTGAACATCACGGTGTCCGCGAAGTGCTCGGCGTGCGAAAACACCACCGCGGCCAGGCTGTCCTCGGCCGAGACGTTGTGGGTGGACGGAACGCTGTATTCACGCACGGATCCTCCGGTGGACACGCAGATTCGGCAACGGGGCAGGGTGAGCTTGGTTACTCGTGGGTAAACTTAGCGTGTCTTGCACGTCTGTGGCACTGGGGTCGTACCCGTGTGTGACGCTGTCCGGTGTGAGCGCACTAGACGTGGTGGACGAGACCTTTCTTGCCGTGGCGCCGGCGCGGGTGGCGGCGGCGATGGCGACACGCTCCCGGTGGCGGACGTGGTGGCCGGACCTCACGCTGGCGCTGCAAGATGACCGCGGTCCCGCCGGACTGCGCTGGCAGGTCACCGGCGAGCTGCGCGGCAGTATGGAAGTGTGGCTCGAGCCGGTACTGGACGGCACCGTGCTGCATTACTTTTTGCGGGCAGAGGTCGCCGATGCCGCTGCTGCGGAGCTGGTAGCCGCGGCTCGAACGCGCAGATTGAGCGCCAAGACGATGGCCTTCGCGCTCAAGGCCGAGCTGGAAGCCGGCCGCCCGGCCGGGCAGGCGCCCGACCGCGAGCGCTGATCGGGTCGGGGCCGGTGGCCCACCGTCAGGCGGTAGCCTCAGCGCCGTGGCCGACAAGACAACCCAGTCGATCATCATCGACGCACCAGCTGCGCAGGTGATGGCGGTAATCGTTGATTTCCAGGCCTACCCACAGTGGGCCGACGCGGTGAAGTCGGTGGAGGTGTTGGCGCGCGCCGGCGACGGCACCGGTACGCACGTGCGGTTCGAGCTCGACGCGGGCATGGTCAAGGACACCTATGAGCTCACCTACCGCTGGGCCGAGGACGGCTCGCAGGTGAGCTGGAGCCTGGTCAAGGGTCAGATGCAGAAGGCTCAGGAGGGCTCCTACACCCTGCGCGCCCGCGAGGACAGCACGGAGGTCACCTACTCGCTGGCCGTCGATCTCGCGATCCCGATGATCGGAATGTTCAAACGCAAGGCGGAGAAGGTCATCACCGATACCGCGTTGAAGGAGCTGAAGAAGCGCGTCGAGGGCTGAGCGTCCGTCGACGGTAAAGTCGGTCTTTCTGCTGGATGACCGAGCGTTGAGTCGAGTTGGGTGGGAGGCACGTGCGGATCCTGCTGTTCACCGGTAAGGGCGGTGTGGGCAAGACGACGCTCGCGGCGGCCAGCGCCGTACGTCTGGCCGAGTCCGGACTGAAGGTGCTGGCCGTGTCCAGCGACCCGGCGCACTCCCTCGCCGACGCGCTCGACGCGCCGATCCGATCGCAGCCCACCGAGGTGGAACCCGGGCTGTTCGGGATGCAGCTGGACACGCACGCGTTGCTCGAGGTTCAGTGGGTCGCACTCCGACGCGATCTGGCGGTCGTTCTGGGCACGGCTGTGCACGGAGCGGGAATCGCGGAGCTGGATGCCGAGGAGTTGACCGTGCTGCCGGGCGTCGAGGAGCTCTTGGCGCTCGGGGAGGTGCGCCGCCAGGTCGAGGGCGGATTGTGGGACGTGGTGGTCCTGGACTGTGGTCCCACCGCGGAGACTCTGCGCATGCTCACGCTGCCCGAAGCGGTCAGCGGGTACATCGAGCGGGTATGGCCGCGGCATCGCAGGTTGACCTACGGTGCGTTCGGTGGCCGCGCCGGCAATCGGGCCGGCCAACTTGTCGACGCGTTCGAGCGTCTCGATGAGTCGGCGCAGGCGGTGCGCGCCCTGTTGGCCGATGCGGAGACGACCTCCGTCCGACTGGTGCTCACCCCCGAGCGGGTGGTGATCGCCGAGACCCGCCGCACGCTGACGGCACTGGCCCTGCACGGCCTACGGGTCGACGGAGTGCTCGCCAACCGCGTGCTGCCCCGGGCGGAGAGCGCGGAGGGCGCGGCCGCGGAGTGGTTGCGGGTCCGCGGCCAGGAGCAGTCGGCGGTGCTGGCCGCACTGCAAGCGGAGTTGCCGGGCGTGATCCGAACAGTGCCCTACCGCGCGCGGGAGCCGGTCGGGGTAGGCGAGTTGTCCGCCGTGGCCGCCGAGCTGTACACAACGACGGATGTCCTTGCCGCCCATGGTGATACCCGCGAACATCAACCCGAGGTACAGCGGGAGTCGGGCACCGGTGTGGACTCGGTGTACGTGTGGCGAATTCCGTTACCGCTCGTCGAGGCGTCGTCCGTGCAGCTCGGCCGGATCGAGGACGACTTGCTCGTGACCGTGGCCGGCGAACGTCGCAGAATGGCGCTGCCCGCAGTGCTGCGCCGGTGTGCGGCCGTGGATGCCGAGCTCGTGACGGACGGACTGCTCGTACGCTTCACGCCCGACCCTGCCGTGTGGATGCGATGACCGCGGACGCGGCAGGAGCCGAGGATGCCGTCACCGAGCTTCGGGCGCTGGCCGATGCCCTGCTCGAGAAGGTCGAACCATGGCTGCGCTCGGGGGCCGTTCCTGCTGATGCGGAGGGCTGCGGCTGGTGTCCGTTGTGCGCACTCGCCGCCGCCCTGCGTGGGCAGCGGCCCGAACTCACCCGCCGCCTTGCCGAGCAGGGGGCGGGCTGGCTCAGCGCTGCCCGGGCGTTGCTGGACGCGCACGACGGCGCCTGCACACCACGGGCCGCGGCCCACGAGCCACCATCGCCCGCTCCCAGGATTCAGCGGATCTCCGTCCGCAACACCCCCTCATCCCGGTGAGCGCGCGAGGGGCCGAGCAACCCCTGACGGTCGGCATCGACGTGGGTGGCACCAACATTCGGGCCGGCGTGGTGGACGGTGCCGGCATCATCATCGACACCGTAGAGGCCGCGACCCCCGGGTCGGAGCAGGCGTTGGAGGCAGCGCTGGCGCGCGCGGTGGCCGAACTACGCGGCAGGCACGTGATCACGGCTGTCGGTGTGGCCGTCGCCGGTTTCGTCACCCCGGACAACGCCACCGTGCTGTTCGCGCCCCACCTGCCGTGGCTGCGTGCGCCCGTTGCGCAGCGCATGACCGAGCGACTGGATTTGCCGGTGGTGCTGGAACACGACGCAAATGCGGCCGCCTGGGCGGAGCATCGCTTCGGGGTCGCCGGGAACGGGCGGGTGGTGCTCTTGGTGGCGATCGGAACCGGGATCGGCGCTGGGCTGCTCATCGACGGGACGTTGTTTCGCGGCGCGCACGGGGTGGCGCCCGAGCTGGGGCATCTGCGGGTGGTGCCCGACGGCCGCGCGTGCCCGTGCGGCAAGCGCGGTTGCTGGGAGCGGTACTGCAGCGGAACCGGATTGGCCGCTACCGCACTGGAGCTGCTGGCCGCGGACACGGGCGGGGCTTCGGTGCTGGCGGGCGACGTCGCTGCCGCGCCGGGCGCGCTGACCGGCAAGCGGGTGATGCGCGCCGCCCGCGACGGCGACCAGCTGGCCTCTGCGGCGGTCGCTGACCTGGCGCGGTGGTTGGGCGAGGGGCTCGCGGTGGTCAGCGACATCTACGACCCGGATCTGATCGTGGTCGGCGGGGGAGTCGGTGCATCGGCCACGCTGTTCCTCGATGCCGCCCGTGCGCACTACGCCACCCGCGTCACCGGGTCCGGTCACCGACCGTTCGCCCGCATTCGGACCGCCCAGATGGGGGCCACGGCCGGCCTGGTCGGCGCCGCCGATCTCGCCCGAGTCCGGTAGCTACAGCCGGGAGCCGTCGTCCCAGCCGGAGTCGATCGGGGGCCCCGTCCGCAGCAGTAGGAACAGCCAGAACAGGCCGGACGCCTCGGCGAGCAGACCGAGCGGTAACCCCACCTGGTCGGTGAGACCGATGATCCCGGGCACGAACAACAGGATCAGGCCCGTCCCGAGCAGGATCAACGCCCCCAACGCCGCGCCGTGGGGGCGCGGAATGGGCGGCGGCTCGGGCGGCTCGTAGTGGCCCTCGTCCTCCTCGGGCTCCACGATGTCCGCCTCGATGATGGCGTCGGGCTCCACCACGTTGTCTGGCTCCGCGCGGGCGACATCCGCATGGGCCTCCTCGGCGGGTTCCGGCGCCGTCACGGTCTCCTCCTGGGGCCAGGCCGGCTCGTCGGCACCCCAGCCGGCGACGATCGCCGCAAAGGTCGCATCGATCTCGGTGGAGTCCTTGTCCCGCTCGCCGCCAGGGGGGTCCGCGGGACTCACGGTGTGCTCACCCGCTCGATGAAACCGACGGTGCCCTCGAAGATGGCCGGAGCGTCATAGTCCAGGGTGGCCACGTGGTAGCTGCGCTGCAGCACCACCTCGGTGAGGTCTGCCGATCCGACGCGGGTGTGCAGCAGCCTGGCGCTCGCGGGCTCCACCACATGATCGGTCGCCGAGCGGTACAGCAGAATCGGCGCGGTGACCGTGGCGAGGTCGGACCGGGTCACCTTCCACAGCTGCTGCAACGAGGCGGCGGCCTTCAGTGGCAGTCGGTCGTAGCCGACTTCGTGCCCGCCTGGTTTGGCGATGTCGCCGGCGATACCGGCCAGGGTGGGAACCAGGCGGCTCAGCAGGGGCAGGAAATGGGCATCCTTGCGCTCGGTCAGCAACGACGGGTTGACCAGCACCAAGCCTGCGATCTCCGGATGCTGCTCGGCCAGGCGCAGGGCCAAGGTGCCCCCCATGGACAACCCGCCCACGAACACCGGGCGGCCCCGTCCGAGCAACGCGACCAGCTCGGTCTGCACCGCGGCGTACCAGTCCGGCCACCGCGTCATGTTCATGTCTTGCCAGCGGCTGCCGTGCCCGGGCAAACGCGGGCAGGACACGGTGTGTCCACGTTCCGCGAGGTGTTCACCCCAGGGACGCATGCTCTGCGGGCAGCCGGTGAAGCCGTGGCACAGCAGCACCGCCGCAGAGTCGTCGGCGCCGGAGAAGGCGAAGGGTTCAGCGCCGGGGAGTAGGGCCACCAGACCATGGTGGCACGACACGGCGCGGACGGTGCAAGTCTGGGCGGGATTGGCGAGCTGGGCCCTAGGATCTGGGCGGTGCGTTACTTCTACGACTGTGAGTTCATCGAGGACGGCATTACCGTCGATCTCGTGTCCATCGGGGTGGCCGCCGAGGACGGACGCGAATTCTATGCGGTTTCCACCGAGTTCAACCCCGACCGAGCCGGCAAATGGGTGCGCGCCAATGTTTTGCCCAAGCTGCCGGGGCCGTCCTCGCAGCGCTGGCGCAGCCGCGCGCAGATCCGAGACGAACTGCTGGCGTTCCTCACCGCCGATGGCACCAAGCCGCAGCTATGGGCATGGATTGCTGCCTACGACCACGTAGCCCTGTGCCAGCTGTGGGGAGCAATGCCCGCGCTGCCTCGCGCGTTGCCGCGCTTCACCAGGGAGCTGCGCCAGCACTGGGAGGACGCCGGTTCGACGCCGCTGCCCCCCGCCCCCGACGATGCCCACGACGCCCTGGCCGATGCCCGGCACAACCTCGCCCGTTTCCGGGCGATCGAGGCGCACCTGTCCCTGTCCAGATAGGCCGGAGTTGCTACGCGGCCTCGGTCGGCACGGCGGGCGCGTTGACGTCGCAGAGGATGTCGACGACGACCTCGACGTCGTGCGGGAAGATCACGTCGCCGTGGCCGCGGTCTACGCCGACTGCGCACCGACTACGTCGACCTGTTCTGGGCTGCACCTGTGGGACGGCGCCCCCCACTCAAACGCTTGAGCGATCTTGACGCGGGCCGCACGACGGCGGTGCCCGCCGCTGAGGTGGCTCGGGCACTCGGACTGTGAGTACTGCGGATCCGTTCTCCGTCGAGCACGACTTCGCACACCGTTGGCCGACCTCGCACTTCGCATCCACGGTGGTACTGATTCGTGTCCTACTCATGCCACGGGAATGCCGCGATTCCGTGACGCGAGGACCACCTTGACCCGGTAACACGGGTGTGCCTCCGCAAACCCGGACAACGCCAGCACCTAGAATCGGCATGGTGAACTGGACCGTCGACGTGCCGATCGACACGCTGCCCGAACTGCCCCCGCTACCGGAGAGCATGCGCGATCAGCTCGACGCCGCTTTGGCGCGCCCAGCCGCCCAGCAACCCGACTGGCCCGCGGATCAGGCCACGGCGATGCGCACGGTGTTGGAGAGCGTGCCGCCGATCACGATGTCGAACGAAGTGGACAAGCTGCACGAGCGCCTGGCGGAGGTGGCCCGTGGCGATGCCTTCCTGCTCCAGGGTGGGGACTGCGCGGAGACCTTCGCCGACAACACCGAGCCGCACATCCGCGGCAACATCCGCACCTTGCTGCAGATGGCGGTGGTGCTCACCTATGGCGCCTCGATGCCGGTGGTCAAGGTGGCCCGCATCGCCGGGCAGTACGCCAAACCCCGCTCCAACGACCTGGATGCCCTCGGACTCCGCTCCTACCGCGGCGACATGATCAACTCCCTGGTCGCCGCCGACGCAGTGCGCGGGCACGACCCCTCGCGACTGGTACGCGCCTACGCCAACTCCAGCGCGGCGATGAACATGGTGCGGGCGCTCACCGCGGGCGGGATGGCCGACCTGCACAAGGTGCATGACTGGAACCGCGAGTTCGTTCGCACCTCACCGGCAGGCGCGCGCTACGAGGCCATGGCCGGCGAGATCGACCGGGGACTGCGGTTCATGAACGCCTGCGGCGTGAGCGACCCGTCGCTGCACTCCGCGGAGATCTTCGCCAGCCACGAAGCGCTGGTGCTGGACTACGAGCGGGCCATGCTCCGGCTGGATCCGGGCACCGAAACCGGAACGCCTGCCCGGTTGTTCGATCTCTCCGCGCACTTTCTGTGGATCGGGGACCGCACCCGCCAGCTGGACGGCGCCCACATCGCTTTCGCAGAGCTGCTGGCCAACCCGATCGGGCTCAAGATCGGGCCGTCCACCACACCGGAGATGGCGGTGGAGTACGTGCAGCGCCTCGACCCGCACAACACCCCGGGGCGCCTCACCCTGGTGGCCCGGATGGGTAACACCCATGTCCGTGAGCTGCTGCCGCCGATCATCGAGAAGGTGCAGGCCACGGGGCACCAGGTGATCTGGCAGTGCGATCCCATGCACGGCAACACGCACGAGTCCACCACTGGATACAAGACGCGGCACTTCGACCGCATCGTCGACGAGGTACAGGGTTTCTTCGAGGTGCACCGCAGGACCGGTACCCATCCCGGCGGCATGCATGTGGAGATCACCGGCGACAACGTCACCGAGTGCATGGGCGGCGCCCAGGACATCTCGGACGCCGACCTCGCCGGGCGCTACGAGACGGCGTGTGACCCGCGGCTGAACACCCAGCAGTCACTGGAGCTCGCGTTCCTGGTGGCGGAGATGCTGCGCGACTAGCTTCGCTTGTGCGTGAAAGTTGGCGGTAGGCCGCCAACTTCACGCACAAGCGCGTAGCGCGTCCAGCAGGTGCCGGGCCGCCGCCGCCGCGCGTTCGGGATTGCCACCGATCACCGCGTCGGCCAGTTCCTCGTGCTCGGCGTGGTAGCCGGGTGCGGCGCTGGCGACATGGTCGTGAATGGCCGGCTCGAAGACACCTCGCAACGAGTCGTAGAACTCCAGATACAGCCCGTTGTGGCTGGCCACGACCACACCGCGGTGCAGGGCGAGGTCGGCGGCGGCGTAGCGGGTGCTGTCACCGGATTGTGCGGCGCAGCGACGCTCCGTGACCAACCGCCGCAACTCGGCGACGTCCTCGACGTCCCGTCGCTGCGCGGCGAGCGCAGCAGCCTGCACGTCCAGGGCCTGGCGCAGCTCCAGCACGTCGCGGTGGTGGGACAGCGCGAGGTGGCGGCCGAGCACCGCGGTGAGCTCGGAATCGGCGACCACGAAGGTGCCCAGCCCTTGGCGGCGCTGCAACAGACCGGCATGCACCAGCGCCTGCACCGCCTCGCGCACGGTGTTCCGGCCGGTCCCCGTCAGCTCGGCAAGTGCCGGCTCCGGCGGAATCTTTGTGCCCACCGTCCACCGTCCCTCGCCGATCTCGGCACGAAGCTGGTCGGTCACCTGCGAAATCAGGGTCGAGCGGTGCGCTGACTGCACGTGCAGCTCCGGATGGGTGCGGGCCGGTGGTGGCATGAATCGTCCGGTCATCCTATGATTCACCGATCGCGATTCGCAAGAGGACAGGGGTGCCGATGTCAACGTCCACGACCGGGCAGGCGAGTCTCGGGCCACCGGTGGTTCGACCACTGTGGACCGGGCGCGCCATCGTGCTCATCGCCATCGTGCTCTCGGCGCTGACGCTGCGCACCGCGGTCACCTCCATCACCCCGTTGTTAGATCCCATCGGAGCGGACCTTGGTTTCGGCTCCGCCATCGTCGGTGTGTTCGGCATGCTGCCCGCCCTGGCGTTCGCGGCGTTCGGGTTGGTGACGCCGCTGTTGGTGCACCGGGTCGGGCTCGAGCGCATGGCGCTGGTCGCGATGCTGATGGCCGCGATCGGCACCTTCACCCGCTCGTTGGCAGGCGACACGCTGGTCTTGCTCGCGCTTTCGGCCCTGGCTCTTGGCGGGATGGGGGTGGGTAACGTGGTGATCCCCCCGCTGGTCAAGCGATACTTCCCCGACCGGGTGGGCAGCCTGAGCACGCTGTACATCACGTTTGTGCAGCTCGGCACGGTGCTGCCCGCGCTGGTGGCGGTGCCCTTGGCCAACGGCAGTGACTGGCGCGTGTCGACCGGGTCGTGGACGGTTGTCGCGGTGGCGGCAGCGGTGCCGTGGGTGGCCGTCCTGATGATGGAGCGGAACAAGGACTCTTCGCTGGCCCGCGCGCACGACGGTGCGGTGCACGGCGCGGACGAGGCGCCCGAACTGGCTGCGGCGCCGGGCGGGGGCAAGGCGTGGCACTCCCCGGTGGGCTGGGGGATGGCCGCCATGTTCGGGATGACGTCGTTGAACACCTACGCGCTGTTCACTTGGTTGCCGAAGATCCTCACCGAGGCCGGCGGTAGCGCGGAGCTGGGCGGCAACATGGTGGGGTTGTTCTCTGCGCTCGGGCTGGTTGCTGCGCTGACGATGCCGATGCTCGCTACGCGGGTGGCGAACCCGTACCCGATCGTCCTGGCGTGTGCCGTGTTCTACGTCATCGGGTTCCTGGGCCTGCTGCTCGCCCCGATGCAGCACCCGGTGGTGTGGGTCGCGTGTGTTGGCCTCGGCCCGTCCACCTTCCCGCTCTCACTGACGCTCATCAATCTGCGCACCCGGACGCCTGCGGGTTCGGCCGCGCTTTCCGGGTTCAGCCAAGGGGTCGGCTACACGGTGGCGAGCCTTGGACCGCTGCTGTTCGGGTTGCTGCACCAGGCCACCGGTGGTTGGGGGTGGCCGTTTGCCATGCTTGGCGGCGCAGTGGTCATCCTCCTGATCGGCGGGTACGTGGCGTGCAAGCCCCGCATGCTCGAAGACACCTGGCACCGCTGATCGGCACGCCGGGAAAGTCAGCGCCGGGAAACGTCAAGGCAGCGCGGTGAGGGAGATGGCGCTGGCCGGGGCGACTCGGGTACCTGCCGCCACGCTCTGACCCACCACCAGTGACCCGTCGAACGGCACCAGCTGCCGCACCGTGGGCTGTAGTCCCAGCTCGGTGAGCTGCTGCTTGGCCGTGCCCACGGTGTGTCCCGTCACGCCGGGAACCGTGACCGCGTTGGAGACCTGCAAGGTGACAGCGCTGCCTCGCGGCACGGTGGTACCCGCCTGCGGCGCGGTGGCAATGACGGCGCCACCGGCGACGTCGGCGCTAGAGGACGGCGCGGAGCGACCGACGGTGAGTCCGGCCGCCACCAGCGCGGCGGTCGCCTCCGGGGTACTTCGCCCGCGGACTTCGGGCACGGCGACCGGGGCAGGTCCGCGGCTCAACGTCACCCGCACGGTGGCTCCCACCTGCAGCGCAGTGCCCGGACGCGGGTCCAGGCTGAGCAGGGTCCCGGCGGGGACCGTCTCGCTGTAGGTGGCAGGGGCATTTTGCGGCAGCAGGGTCACGGTGGCGAGCTGCTCCTGCGTGGCAGCCGAAGAGGTGCCTGCCGCAATCGTGGGCACGACCGGTCGTCCCAAGGACACCATGAGTTCCACAGTAGAACCCCGAGCGACCTTCGAGCCCGCACCGGGTCGGGCGTCGAGGACGCGGTCAACTGGAGCGGCGTTGTCGTACCCGTGGTGCTGCAGCCCCATGAGATGTGCGTCGGCGAGGAGCTGTTCGGCTCGTGTGCTTGGCAGACCCGTCAGGTCGGGCACGGCAGTAAACCGCCAGGAGCCCAGCCACCAGCCGCCGACACCCACCGCGCCGGCCAGCAGTAGCACCACGACGATCCACACCACCGCGGAGCGGCGAGCCCGACGCCGTGCCGCGCCGTAGTCACTCCCGGTCGGCAAGCGCCCCGACTCGGTGGTACTGCCGGTACCGAACATTTCCGTCGCCATCGCCCGGGTGTGCCCTACGGCCACCGTCGGCTGCCCGGAGTCAGGAGCCCGGGGCTCGCTTGCCGGGACCGGGACCCGCACCGCAGCGATGTGCAGCCACCGGCGTAGCTCGAGCACCTCGGCAAGCATCGCGCCGGCATCGGGGAACCGAGCTGCGGGGTCGCGTCGGGTGGCGCGCAGCACCAGGTCGTCCAGCTCGGGAGGCAAACCGGGGATGAGTTCGCTCGGGGCGCTCGTGTCCGTGTTGACGTGCTGATAGGCCACGGATAGGGCGGTGCCCCCGGAGTACGGCGGGGCCCCGGTCAGCATCTCGTAGAGCAGCACGCCTGCGGAGTACACGTCGCTGCGGGCGTCGGAAGTGCCGGGAACGACCTGCTCGGGGGACAGGTAGCCGGCGGTGCCCATGATCACGCTGCTCGCGGTGGCGTTGGCGGCGGCCACCGCCCGGACCAAACCGAAGTCGGCAATCTTCACGGCACCGTCCGCGGCGATGAGGACGTTCTCCGGCTTGACGTCGCGATGGACCAGGCCGGCCCGATGGGCGGTGGCCAACGCGGCGAGTACCGGTTCGAGCACGCTGAACGCGAGGGGCACCGAGAGTGCGCCGTGTTCGCGAAGCAGGCCGCGCAGTGTCCCGCCCTCGACCAGTTCCATGACCAGGAACACGTGTCCGTCGTCGCGGCCCTGGTCGTAGACGGCGACGAGCCCGGCATGACTGAGCCGGGCTACCGAGCGTGCTTCCAGCTCGAAGCGGGAGAGGAACGCGGGGTCGCCGGCGAAGCTCGGGTCCATGACCTTGATGGCGACCGGGCGGTCGAGGCGGAGATCGATGCCCCGGTAGACCGTGGACATACCGCCCCGCGCGATGACGGCGTCGACCCGGTAACGCGCGTCGAGCAGCACTCCGAGCAGTTCGGCACCGCTGCGCACGCGTCAACTCCTCGGGTCTGCACGGGATTGTCCTACATCGATGGTAGCGAGCAGCGGGGTGCGAGCGGTGCAGGTGCGGGCAGCGGCGCCGTTGCCGCTACCGTTACCTACGTGAGCGCGATTCCCTACCTCGATGACGTTGTCGGCCCGGACGTAGCCGTTCTTCAGCTCGCAGACGTCGCCAAGCAGCTGAGTGTTCCGTTGACGAGGGTCGAGCAGCTGCTGCGGGACGGCGCAATGTTCGCCATCCGCCGCAACGACATGGTCAGTGTGCCGGTGATCTTTCTCGAGGAGCAGGGCCGCGTCCTCAAGGGGCTACCGGGTCTGATCAGCGTCCTGCGTGACGGTGGATACGCCGACCGCGAGATTCTCCGGTGGTTGTTCACCGTCGACGACACCCTTCCGGGATCGCCGGTGGACGCCCTGCACGGCAATCGGGCCAAGGAGGTCACCCGCCGTGCGCAGGCCATGGCGCTCTAGCCCGTTCGGTCACTGCCCGTCCTGACCATGATGATGGGTCAGCGTCTTCGCCCTCGCGCGCAGGCGTAACGGGTCGGGGTGCAGCAAGGACACCCCGGCGAGCGTGCCCAGCACAACCGCCGCGGTGACGTCGATGGGGTTGTACATGCCCGTCACGCCAGAGGGCCGGAACAGCAGCATCAGGCCGACCGAAGCTCCGACGGCTATGCCCAGCATCTTGGGTGTCCACCGTTGTGCGGCGCCCAGCGCCAGCGGCCATGCGTAATACCAGGTGAGCGCGGCGGGGGACAGGATGACGACAGCGATGAGCGTCAGCGCAATCGATTTGGTGGCCTCGACGGCGGAATGCCTGCTGCGCCACCACAGGCGGGCGACAATGGCGACAAGTGCCAGTGCGCAGAGTATGCGGGTGTAGGGCAGTACGGACACCAACCGGAAGTGAAACAGCCACGACAGGCACAGCGTGATGATGTGCGCCATCGCCGTCGGCAGGGACAGCCAGTTGATGATCAACCCGGAGCCGGTGAGCGCGCCGATCCAGCCGATGCCGAGGTTGGGGACCAGGGACGGCCCGGCGAACACGGCGACGACGATCGCGAGGCCGAGCCCGACAGTACGACAGAACAGCCGGAAGGAGTTCGGCGGTTCCTCGCCGCGGGCCAGTGCCTCCTCGCGCCGGTGCGCCATCCACACCCACACCAGGAACGGCAGCGCCAACCCCGCCGTGGCCTTGATCGCCATTCCCACGGCCACCACGGCGAAACCAGCCGTGTGCTTGCGGTCGAGTACCAGCACGGTGCCCGCCGCGAGCAGTCCCACCATGAGCATCTCGTTGTGCACGCCGCCGACCAGGCTTACCAGCACCAGCGGGTTGAGTAACGCGAGCCACAGGGCCACTGCGTGGTTCCCGCCGAGGTGCGCGGTGAGGCGGGGCAGCGCCCACACCAGCAGGACGATGCCCGGCAGCATGACCAGTCGCAACAGGATGGTCCCGGCCACCACGCTGTTCCCGGTGATCCAGGTCACGAAGTCCGACAGCAGGAGGAACAACGGACCGTACGGCGCCGTCGTCGTCGTCCAGACGTTGCTGACATTGTCCAGCAGCACGCCGGGACTGGCCACCGGCCCCACCTCGTAGGGCTTGAACCCGTGCTGCAAGAGGGCGCCTTGGGCCAGGTAGGAGTAGGCGTCGCGGCTGAACAGCGGTGGCGACAGTAGTAGGGGAGCCATCCACGCCACCAGCACGCCGCGCAGCGCCGTCGGACCGATGCCGCCGTCGAGTACACGCCTGCCCATCCGCATCCAGGCAAGAAACATTGCCAGCACACCGATGTAGATGAATGCCGTCGACAGGTCGTGGCCGTGGCCGAACCGCAGCCAGGACAGCCGGGCCGACTCCAGCAGCGGATCACGAACCCGGACGCTGCCGGCCCCGAGGCCGCCGAGCAAGGTCAGGGCGCTGCCGATGAGACCGAGCAGCACATCCGGTGCAGCGGGACCACGCAGAAAACGGCGGCCTCGGCCCAGGAGGTCCTGGCCGGCGCCGCCGCGAGTGGTCTCTCGTTGGCTGATGAGCGCTGTCATTGCCCACCATCATCCCCTATGCCCGCCGGTGCGCAGGGGTTGAAACCTTCGATGTTGCCGTCTCGTGACCCGGCGAAAGGTCGTCTCCGGCGCGGCGGGACGGCTCTGCCCATGGCCAACATCGTATTTCGGCGTCGCCGCACGGAGGCCAGTGTCTTCGGGGGCATCATGGCGACCCGGGCTCAGCCCGCGTCGATCAGCTGCACGTCGTAGTCCGCGATGCGGCGGTCGGCCGTGACGATCGTCAGTTGCTCGGAACGAGCCTGCGCGATGAGCAGCCGGTCGAACGGATCACGATGATGCATCGGTAGGTCTGCGACCGCGAGGCCATGATCGGCATCGAGGCGCAGGATCTGCACGCCGCTGTGCAGCACGTGCGCACGCAAATCGCGCGGCACCGAGAGTCTGCCAACCGCGGCCTTGACGCCGATCTCGGCGAAAGAAACGACGCTGAACAGCAACTCCGTCGCCTGCTCGATCGCCTCCTGCGCCGCTGGAGAGACGCGTCGCGACCCCGCCAGTTCCCAGAGCACGACGTGCGTGTCCAGCAGCAGCCTCACATCGACTCGTCGAGTATGTCGTCGAGTTCGGAGTCGGTGAACTCGAAGTCGTCGGCCACCGAGATGCGACCGGCGAGAGAACCATGGGCCGTGATGAAACGCCGTCCTGCTGACAAGGGCAGGTCGATCCGGACCAGCCGGGCCACGGGAACGCCGTCGCGGGCGATCTCCACCGCCTCTCCGGCTTCGACGCGCGCGAGCAGCTTCGACAGGTTTGTCTTGGCTTGGCCGACATTGACGAGCATGACCTCCACTCTAGCGCGCTTGGCCAAGCTTAGCCAAGCCGCATCCGCGTGCACCAATCGAACAACTTGCTCAATCGCTTGAGGACACCGGGCGGTTGATCGCGGCCGTCCGGGACGACAAATGGGTGCTGCCCACGCCGTGTGCCGAGTGGTCCGTCCGCGATCGGGTCCAGCACGTGATCACCGGCAATCAGCTCTTTGCGCGGACTGCGCTCGGGGAGTCGTCATCGACGGAGCCACCCGGCATCGAGCTACGCGCGAACCAATCCGCAGCCCGCACTACTCACCCCCCACCGCGCATGCAGCAACTGACGCAGCCTTCGTGCGGTGGCAGGTGACCTGCCCCGTCTTACGGTGGTCCGCGAAGGCCTCGCCTCAGGTGCCGACGTAGGCCGCGAGGTGCTGGCCGGTGAGGGTGGAGTGGGCACGTACGAGATCGGCGGGTGGGCCCTCAAACACGATCCGGCCGCCGTCCTGGCCGGCGCCGGGGCCGAGGTCGATGATCCAGTCGGCATGCGCCATGACCGCCTGGTGGTGCTCGATGACGATGATCGACTTGCCGGAGTCGACGAGCCGGTCGAGCAGGCCGAGCAGGTTCTCGACGTCAGCGAGGTGCAGGCCGGTGGTCGGCTCGTCGAGGACGTACACACTGGAGGCACTGCCCTTGTCGACCATCCGTGCCGCCAGCTTGAGCCGCTGCCGCTCACCGCCGGACAGCGTGGTGAGCGGCTGGCCGATGCTGAGGTAGCCGAGCCCGACGTCGGCCAGTTGGGTGAGGATCTTGTGCGCCGCCGGCGTCTTCGCCTCGCCGGCGCCGAAGAACGCCTCGGCCTCGGCCACCGACATCGCCAGCACCTCGCTGATGTCCTTCCCCCCGAAGGTGGACTCGAGCACCTCCGCCAGAAATCGCTTGCCGTCGCACACCTCGCAAACGGTGGCCACCCCGGCCATCATCGCCAGGTCGGTGTAGATGACGCCAGCGCCGTTGCAGTCTGGGCAGGCGCCCTCGGAGTTGGCGCTGAACAGCGCCGCCTTCACGCCGTTGACCTTCGCGAACGCCTTGCGGATCGGCTCGAGCAGTCCGGTATACGTTGCCGGGTTGCTGCGCCGCGAGCCCTTGATCGCGCCCTGGTCGACCGACACCACCCCGTGCCGGCCCGACAACGAGCCCTGGATCAGTGAGCTCTTTCCTGACCCCGCCACGCCGGTCAGCACCACCAGCACGCCGAGCGGAATGTCGACATCGACGTCCTGCAGGTTGTGAGTACTGGCGCCGCGCACCTCCAGCGCTCCTGAAGGTGTCCGCACCGACGACTTCAAGGAGGCTCGGTCATCCAGGTGCCGCCCGGTCAACGTGCCGCTGGATCGCAGCCCGTCGACGGTGCCTTCGAAGACCACCTCACCACCCTCCGTGCCTGCGCGCGGGCCGAGGTCGACGACGTGGTCGGCGATCGCGATCGCCTCCGGCTTGTGCTCCACGACCAACACGGTGTTGCCCTTGTCGCGCAGCTGGAGCAGCAGCTCGTTCATCCGCGCGATGTCGTGGGGGTGCAGACCGATTGTCGGCTCGTCGAAGACGTAGGTGACATCGGTCAGCGGGGAGCCGAGGTGGCGGATCATCTTGATGCGTTGTGCTTCGCCGCCCGAGAGCGTGCCCGCGGGTCGGTCGAGTGAGAGGTAGCCGAGCCCGATCTCGACGAACGAGTCGAGGGTGTGGCGCAGCGACGCGAGCAGCGGCGCAACGGAGGGGACGTCTCGACCACGCAACCATTCGGCGAGGTCGCTGATCTGCATCGCGCAGGCGTCGGCGATGCTGGTCCCGTTGATCTTCGACGACCGGGCCGCCTCGGACAGCCGAGTGCCGCCGCACTCGAAGCACGTCGTGAAGGTCACCGCCCGCTGCACGAAGGCGCGGATGTGGGGCTGCAGCGCGTCGACATCCTTGGCGAGCATCGACTTTCCGATCTTCGGGATCAGCCCCTCGTAGGTCAAGTTGATGCCCTCGACCTTGATCTTGGTCGGCTCCTTGTACAGCAGGGCGCCGAGCTCCTTCTTGGTGTACTTCTTGATCGGCTTGTCCGGGTCGAAGAAGCCGCAGCCGCGGAAGATCCGGCCGTACCAGCCGTCCATGGTGTACCCGGGGATGGCGAGCGCACCCTCATTGAGCGAGAGGGTGTCGTCGTACAGCGCCGTGAGGTCGATGTCGTTGACGGCACCGCGGCCCTCGCAGCGTGGACACATGCCGCCGGTGATGCTGAAGCTACGACGCTCCTTGACGGTCTGTCCGCCGCGCTCGATGGAGACCGCACCCGCTCCGCTGATCGAGGCAACATTGAACGAATACGCCTGCGGCGAGCCGATGTGCGGCTGCCCGAGTCGGCTGAACAGGATGCGCAGCATCGCGTTGGCGTCGGTGGCGGTGCCGACCGTGGAGCGGGCGTTGGCCCCCATCCGCTCCTGGTCGATGATGATCGCGGTCGTCAGCCCGTCGAGGACGTCGACGTCCGGCCGCGCCAGCGTTGGCATGAAGCCCTGCACGAAGGTGCTGTAGGTCTCGTTGATCATCCGCTGCGACTCCGCGGCGATCGTGCTGAACACCAGCGAGCTCTTGCCCGAGCCGGAGACGCCGGTGAACACCGTCAGCCGGCGCTTCGGGATCTCGATGCTGACGCCCTTGAGGTTGTTCTCGCGCGCGCCGTGCACGCGGATCGCATCGTGGCTGTCGGCCGCGTGCCCCGCAGGCGAGTTGTCCTTGCTGATGGCCACGCGTCGACCCTTCTCCGTTCGTGCGATCGTCGTACCGGTCAATCCTCAGGAAGCGCCGCGAACTGCCGCTTGGTGTCCTTGTACCAACCCATTCCCTTGAGGGGGTGCTTCCACCGACCTTTCATCTCCTTCAAGGTGTTCTCGTGCGTCGCGTCACCCGCTGCGACCGCTTCCTTGAGGTGCTTGTCCTGCGCCTTGATCACCTCGTCAGCGGTGCTGCCACGGAGCTGGAGATTGCATGCTCCACCAAGTTGAGTGCAGGTCATGGTCTTCATGAGTCTGAGTTCCTGTTCTGTACCTCGTTGATGCGGAGCAGGTTGCCTGCGGGATCACGGACAGCGCAGTCGCGAACGCCGTACGGCTGCTTAATCGGCTCCTGGACGATGTCCGCGCCACTCGCCTCCAGCCTGGCAAATGTCACGTCGAGGTCTTGGGTGGCCAGGGTGAGGATCGCGTAGGTCCCCTTGGCCATCATCTCGGTGATGGTGCGGCGCTCGTCGTCGGTGATGCCGGGGTCGGCGGCCGGTGGGTGCAGGACGAGGGACATGCCGGGCTGGTCCGGGTGGCCGACGGTGATCCAGTGCATCCCGTTGTAGCCGACGTCATTGCGAACCTCGAAGCCGAGGAGGTCGCGGTAGAAGGCCAGGGACGCGTCCTTGTCGTTGTGTGGCAGGAAGGCGTTGTGAATGGTGATGCTCACGGGGGTGCTCATGGACGTCACGCAGTTGCGGCTCGGTGCCCCGCGCTTCTCGATTCCTGATCGGTCTGGTCACCTGCTTCGTAACGCACGACGGCAGCTCCGCTTCGCGGCGCGCCTGGTTCCGGTAGGCGCTGGGCGGCATCCCGACCAGTTCGGTGAAGCGGGTGCTGAAGGTGCCCAGCGACGAGCAGCCGACCGCGAAACAGACCTCGGTGACGCTAACGTCGCGACGACGTAGCAAGGCCATCGCGCGCTCGATGCGCCGCGTCATCAGATAGGCGTACGGCGACTCGCCGTAGGCGAGCCGGAACTGGCGGCTGAGGTGCCCGGCCGACATGTGCACGCCACGGGCGAGCGCCTCGACATCGAGCGGCTGCGCGTAGGCCCGGTCCATGCGGTCGTGAACGCGGCGCAGCAGCGCGAGATCGCGCAGGTGCTGTGCCGCGGCAGGCCTGGTGGTCACCTGCGAGATCGTGCCACGTCGCACCGGGGTTGCGCCGACCGCCGGTCAGGACGAGCGCGTCGCCACGGCTTGGGCCATCTGCCGTAACTCGGTCCTGGCCACCGGAGCGATCACCTCGGTGTCCAGGGCCGCCAGACCACGTTCGGTCAAGGCCTCGATGGTGTCCTCGATCTCCTGCACGGCTCCGAGCTCAACGAGCAGGAGGCGAAGCCGGTCGATGGTGTCCTCGTCGAGCTCGCGTCCCAGGGCGCCGCGGAGGAGCGCCGCGCCTGCGGGGTCAGTCGCGTCCGCGCGCCGCAAGGCATGGGCCACGAGCAGCGTGCGCTTGCCTTCACGCAGGTCGTCGCCGGCCGGTTTGCCGGTCACCGCCGGGTCTCCGAACACACCCAACAGGTCGTCACGCAGCTGGAACGCCACCCCGATGTCCTGGCCGAAGCGGCTGTAGGCGGCGATGAGCCTCGGCGTGGCGCCGGCCAGGCCGGCACCGAGGTGCAACGGCCGCTCGACGGTGTACGCGGCGGTCTTGAAGCGGTCGATTTGCAAGGCCGACTCCGGGCTCTCGTCCCCGCGGACCTCGGTGAGTACGTCCAGGTACTGACCCCCCAGCATCTCGGTGCGCATCGCCTCCCAGTACGGGAGTGCCCCCGCCGTGGTCGCGGGGGAGAGGTGAGCCGTGCGAAGCATGTCGTCGGCCCAGGCCAAGGCGATGTCGCCGAGCAGTACGGCCGCCGCCAGCCCGAAGCGCTCCGGGTCACCGCCCCAGCCTGCCGCGCGATGGCGGGTCGCGAACTCGGTATGCACGGTGGGGTGGCCCCGGCGGGTGGCGGAGGAATCCATCAGGTCGTCGTGCACCAGTGCGCAGGCCTGGATCAGCTCGAGAGCCGCGCAGATGCGCAACACCCCCGGCGCCGAGGATCCGGCCGGGTCGCCACCCGCACCCTGCCATCCCCACCAGGCGAAGCGTGGGCGCACCCGCTTGCCTCCACGCAGCACGAACGACTCCAGGGTGCGTACGGCCTCGGCGAAGTGCCCGTCGACTCGTTCGGTCTGCGCTCGGCGGCTGGCAAAGAACGACCTCAGCTCGGCCTCCACCGCGGCGGGCAGAGCGTCCTCGGGCATGACGGTGAGCCTGTCACGATGTGCGCGACGTCGGTGGTCCGGCCTGCCTCTCTATGCTGAACCGGTGGTGACTGCGCAGCGTCTGGTGAGTTCTCCCCGTTCGCAGGGTTCGGACCCACACGCGTCGGTGGTCGAGCGCATGCGCGCCGGAGCCCCAGGACGGCCGACCTTTTCGGTGGAGTTCTCCCCACCGCGGGACGCGGCGGGGGAAGCCCAGCTGTGGCGCACCGTCCGGGTGCTGGAGCAGCTGAACCCGGCGTTCGTGTCGATGACCTACGGGGCGGGTGGCTCGACCCGGGACCGGACCGTACGAATCACCGGGCAGCTGGCGACCGAGACGACCTTTCTTCCGGTCGCCCACCTCACGGCGGTGTCGCACTCCGCCGCGCAGCTGCGCAGCGTGATCGGGGCCTACGCCGACGTCGGTATCCGCAACGTGCTCGCGCTGCGTGGCGATCCCCCCGGCGACCCGCTCGGCGAGTGGCAGCAGCACCCCGACGGCTTGGCCTATGCCGCCGACCTGGTGCGCCTAGTGCGCAGCCTGGGCGACTTCACCGTGGGCGTGGCCGCGTTCCCGGAGGGTCACCACCGCTCACCCGACCGCGAGCACGACGCCCAGAACTTCGTCGGCAAGCTCCGCGCCGGGGCGGACTACGCCATCACCCAGATGTTTTTCCGCGCGGAGGACTACCTGCAGCTGCGGGACCGGGTGGCCGCCATCGACTCGGAGCAGGGCCGCAAGCCGATCGTGCCGGGCATCATGCCGATCACCTCGCTCCGCTCGGTGCAGCGGATGGCCGAGCTCTCCGGCAAGGAGGTGCCCCCGGAGGTGATCGAGCGCCTGGAACGCGCCGCGGGGACCGGCCCGGAGGAGGACAGGGCAGCGGTGCGCGCGGAGGGGGTGCAGGTGGCCACGGAGCTGTCGGAGCGGCTGATCCGCGAAGGGGTCGAGTGCCTGCACTTCTACACCCTGAACTTCTCCCGGGCGACGCTTGCGGTGCTCACCCAGCTGGGCATGGTGGGTGCCGCGGTCTGAGCGCGGTCCCGGCTGGTCGGCCGCGCACCACAGGATCGATCCGTCGGCGGTGCCGCTGCTGGGCCCGTGGCTGGGGATGATCGACATGGTCGCCCGGCCCCTGATACGGCTGCGGGTTCCGCCCGATGCGCTCACCGCAGCCGGCGTCATCGTCTCCCTCACGGTTCCAGCGTTGGCCATGCGTGGGTGGCTCTGGCCGGCTGCGGTCGCTGTACTGGTGTCCGTGCTGCTGGACGGCCTGGACGGTGCCGTCGCGGTAGGCGCTGGGCGGGTATCCGGGTACGGCCGGGCCCTGGATTCCTGGTGCGATCGGGTGTCCGAGCTGGCTTGGTGGGTTGCAATGGTCGCGTCCGCCGGAGTGTTGTTTTGGCAGGCGCTGGTGTTCGGACTGGGGACGGTGGCGATGGAGACGTGGCGCGCGCTCACCGGTCGGTACGGCGCGATCACGGTATGGGAGCGGCCTTCTCGGGCGGTGCTGACCGTCGTGGGGCTGTTGGCGGCGATGGCTGCAGAGGTGGCATTCACCGGCGCGGCCACCGGCTGGGTCGGGGTGGCGCTGGCCGTTGTTGGCGCTGTCCAGCTGGCCCGTCACGCCAGGTGACGCCCCTTCCACTGCAGCGTGCCTCGGCGGTGCCTGCGGTGTGAGTCCGCGGTGAGCACGGCGAGGCCCAGCACCGACAGCGGCTGCGTCAGGGCGTCCGGGAGGGTCTGCGTGCCGGCGATCCGCGCGGACACCAGTCGCGATCCCACTGCGGCGAGGTACCCGATCAGGCCCCAACGGCGGGTCGGACCGGCACCGAGGGCGGCGGCCACGGGGGGCAGCACATACGTCAGCAGCAGCACCCCGAACATGGCCGCGGCGGCGCGGGGCGAGCCGAACGCGGTCCACAGGGACTTCCCGTAGCCGGCGCGCAATTCGGCGCTACTGCTGTACATCCGGCACCGCGCCATCCTCGACCCGTCGGCCGGTGCGGTGCGGTAGCCGTTGCGGCGTAACGCGCGGGCCAGCTCGAGGTCCTCCAGCACGCAGCCGGCCACCGCGGCGTGTCCACCCACCGCCGTATACGCCACGGCGTCAACGACGAGGAACTGACCGCAGACCGCCGCCATGGACGGTCGGGGGGAGCGGGCGGCGATGCCGAGCGGCAGCGTGGTGAGCCAGCTCCATTGCTGCAGCGGCTGAATCAGGCGTTCGACGACAGTCAGCGCGGTCTGCGACGGCCACGGGGACACCAGGTCGAGCTGGTTGGCGCGCAGCAGCTCAATGCCCGCGGCGATGGCTTCCGGGGCGAGTCGTACATCGGCGTCCACGAAGACCAGGACGCTGGGATCCGCGCGCGCGGACGCATTCAGGGCCAGGCGGTGACACGCGGCTGGTTTACCGAGCCAACCCGCTGCGGGCTCATCGGTCCAGCGCTCGGCGTGCACGCGCGGATCCCCCTCGGCGGCGCGGATGGCCGCCCCGAGCGTGTCGTCGGCGGACGCGTCGTCGCCCACCAGTACCTGCAGGCGCGCCACGTTGTGCTGCCGCCGTAGGTCAGTGACCAGTGCAGCGATGTGGTGCGCCTCGTTGCGGGCCGGTACACAGACGCTGACCCGCTCATCTGTTGGCGCCCCCGTCGGCGCGCTCTGGCGCAGCACCTGGCGATTGCCCACCGCGTTGCCCAGACCGGCACAGGCCAGCAGTGCCCCCGCCCGCACTGCGCCAAGGAGCATCTGCTCAGCTCGGCGAGCGGCCGGCACCGGTGAAGTGCGCGTGGGTAGCCCTGGCCATGAACACCACCAGCACAGCAGCGCCGAGCACCAACAGCACCACGATCAACACCCAGATCTGGTAACCGCGGGTCCCCGGATCGTCGTAACTCGCCGTGGCCTGCAGATCAGTAGATTCGCCGGGGGGCAACTGCCAGCGCACCCCGGTGTCGCCGTCGCGAATACCGTTGGTTGCGGTGACGGTTCCGGGAAAGTTCATCCGCAGCTGCACGTCGGCGCCCTCGGCCCGCAAAGTCGTGAGGTTGACCAATCCGGTCAGGGTCACGGTACTACCCGCGCGGCGCAGCCCGAGGTGGTATAGCGACGCGCCGGACCCGGTCAGGGTGGTGAGCTGCTGCAGGTCGGCGAAGCTCAGGTCGCTGAAGAATACGTCTGAGCCGGCGTATCCGTCCTGGTTGTACGGGCGCACGCTGACCCGGTCGTTGATGGCGGCCGGTGGGGTGAGCGTCGGGGCCTGCACGCCGCCCAGCGTCGCGACGATGATCTCGCCCGCGACCCGGTCATCGGCGGAGATCCCCATGGTCATCCGGGCTCGGAGGCATCCGCTGAGCAGCGGCAACGCGATGAGCAGCAGCACGGCCAGCGTCGCCGAACGCCGCGCCCGCGAGCGTTCGATCGCCGAATGAGGCACGCGCCCATCGTGCCAGCAGGTGGCCGGCAGGGGCGGTGGTTGCGCTTACGGCGCGCCGCGCGCTCCACAGAACGGGTAGCCCGAGCACCCCCATGGCGGCCAGACCGTAGCTCGCCGACACCGGCAGACCCAGAAACGCCGCCTGCGCCAGTGCTGACCCCAACCAGGTCCAGAGGTAAAGCCACACGGGCAGCCCATCGGCGTGCGCCCGGTCTGCGCCGGGTATGACGTGCAGGGCCAGCATCATCAGCACAGCGGTAACCATCCAGCCCAGATAGTTGCTGAGGGGGATCTCCGGAAGCCCGGGCAGGGCAGCGAACTCCGGCACCCAGCGCCAACGCCCGTCGGCCACCATCTGCGGGTCCAGATACAGATCCCACGACGCCAAGCCGACGGTGGCCAACAAGACCTGCACCGGGCGGTGGCCCAGAGCGACCCGCTGCGCCGCGCACCAGGCGGGGTAGGCGCCGGCGGTCCAGGCCAATCCGATCACCACCGGCACCCCGGCCACCACTGGCCCGAGCCGTCCGTCGGCGTAGGCGTAGTGGCCGAAGGGCAGCCCTGTGGCCGTGCCGACCGCTTCGACCATCAGGCCACCGCCGACGGTGATCACGAGCAGGCTTGCTGCCCAGCGCCATCCTCGGGTGTCCGCGGCGTGCACCACGCAGGTGGCCGCAATCAGCACCACCACCGCTTGGGTCACGCCGTCGCGCGCGTGCCCCGTGGTCAGCGGATAGCTGATCTGGGCTCCGACGGCGACCACACCCAGCACCCACGCCAGCCTTGTCACCGTCGGGCCACTGCCAACGTCCGACGCAGCAGGCCGTCGCGTGCGTCCCGCAGGACCAGCGCGGCGGTGTTCCGCCCGCTGGCCCCGGATACGCCACCACCGGGATGAGTGGACGCGCCGGTCAGGTACATCCCGGCCAGGTTGGGGATGCGGTAGCCGGCGAGCTCAGGAGCCGGACGCCACATCATCATCTGGTCCAGCGCCATGTCCACGTGCATGACGTTGCCGCCGAGCAGGCCGAGCTCACGCTCCAGGTCCAACGGTGTCTGCACGTGGCGGTGCAGCACGGAATCGGCGAACCCGGGTGCGCAGGCCTCCAGCTCGGCCACGATGCGGTCGGCCTCGTCCTCGCCCACCGCGTCCCAGCTGCGTCCCCCACTGAGGCGGTAGGGGTGCCATTGGGCCCACAACGAGACCTGCTGCTCGCCGCGTGCGGCGATGGTGCGGTCGAGTCCGCTGAAGCTCATGGCCAGCACCGCGGGGCGCGGGGGAAGCTCGCCGGCCAGCGCGGCCCCGTGGGCGGCGTGCAGCTGGCGTCGGTCGGACACCAGCAGCTGCAGGCCGTTGTGGACCGGGGTGTCCGGTGGAGCACTGGGATAGCTGGGCAGTGTCGAGGTGGCCAAGCGCACCACCATGCCGATGCCGGGGCCGAGTCGAACCCCGCGGCGCCACCGCTGCAGCTGGGCGCTGTCGTGCCCTCCGGCGGTCAGCAGGTCCAGAGTGGTGAGCACGTGGCAGCCGGCGATCACCGTCTTGGTGCGCAGCTCGCGACCGTCAGCCGTACGCACCCGCCACGCGCCGTCGTCCCTGTGCAACGAGGTCACCGCGTCGCCGAGCTGTACCGTCCCACCGTCGGCACCCAAGCGCGCGGCCAGCGCTGCGGTGAGCGCCCCGCTGCCACCCACCGGGCGTCCCGGCGGTACGGAATGCAGAGCGGCCGCGAACCCGACCATGGGGGCAGTACCGACCTCAGCCGTCGACGGGCCGGACTGCGCGCCGAACCAGGCCAGCGCCGCGCGCAGCCGTTCGTTGCCGAAGTGCTCGTCGAGCATGGCGTCGCCGGAGGTGAGGAACTCCCGCGACAGCCGGGCGGGGCTGCCATGGGTCTCCATGCCCCAGAATGCCCGCAGCAGATGCCGCGGAGTCGGCGGAGCGGAGAAGGCGTCCAGCACCCGGGCGCTGCGCGGGCCCCACAGCTGCACGAACCGGCGGTAGGCATCGGCATCCGCGGCGCCGGATGCGGACTCGATCGATGCGCAGGTGGCGTCGAGGTCGCGGTGGAACACGATCGGCTGCTCGTCCGATCCGGGTGGCGCCGGGGCGAACGCCCAGGGGTCGCAGTCGAGGTAGCGCAACCCGTACGCCGCGAGGTCGAGCTCCTCGATGATGCCGAGGTGACGGATCATGAGGTGGGCCGAAGAGCCGCGATCAACGAGATGGCCAGGAAAGCGCTCCACCGTGGACACCGCGCCGCCGAGCACCGTGTCGGACTCCAGGACGGCGACGTCCCAGCCGCTCTTGGCCAAGTAGCACGCCGCGACCAGCGCGTTGTGTCCGGAACCCACCACGATCGCGTCATGCACGGGGCCACCGTATCCGTTCGCTACAGCGGGAGATCCCGGCCCAGGACGGCGAACGGGCGACCATCCCCTGCGAAGCGGAAGTGCCGCAACACATCGGTGAATCCGAGTCGGCGATAGAGCTGCCAGGCCCGGTTGCGTTCCTGCGGTACCTCCGGGGTGGACAGCAAAACCGAGCGCTCGCTGCGCTCGGCCAGCAGTCGTCGTAGCAGTTGCTCACCCAGTCCCAGGCCTTGCGCGGTGGGCAGCACGTGCAGCTCGGTGAGTTCGAAGTAGCCGTCGAGCAGGGCGTCCGCGGCGGTAGCCGAGCGAGCGGATGCGAGCAGGCCGCTACGTACCTCTTCGCACCACCACTGCCTGCGCGCGCCGCGATAGCCGTAGGCAATGCCGAGCAGCGGGGCGCAGGCGGGGCCAGTTCCGCTGGGATCGTCGCCTACGGCGGCCCCGCTGCGAGCGTCGTCTACGGCGGCCCCGCTGCGAGCGTCGCCTACGGCGGCCCCGCTGGGATCGTCGCCTACGGCGGCGGCCGCCTGCCATCCCGCGCGAAGCATGTGCTCGGCCCACATCGGAGCGCGGTGGGCCGCTGTGCCCGGTGGGTAGCCCATGGCGGCCACGTAGATCCCCAGCGCATCGCCCATCCTGGTGCGCAGGTCGTCCGGTGAGAGATCGAGAATGCGCACAGCCACGGATCAATCACACCATGGTCGAACGGACGGGGCCTTGACGGCGGGGGAGGGGGCGGGGCTACAGTCGAACTAGTATCGAACACGTGTTCGGAAATGATGAGGTGTGCGCATGAGCCATTCCACCGCGAACCCCGCGGTCGTGGACCGTTCGGTGGTCATGCTGCTCGACCAGGCAGCCGAAGGCCTCGAGCAGGCGCGGCTGGCCGGTTCCGCCGCCGAGCGGTTCGCCTGCGCGCGCCTTGCCGCGCTTCGGGCTGCCGCGGCCGTGCTGGCCACTCGCGCTGAGCCGGCCCGCCGGCCCGGGCGGGCACGATCGCGGCCGCGCAGCGTGTGGGTTCTCCTCGCGGACGTCGCCCCCGAGTTGGGTGAGTGGTCCGGCTTCTTTGCGGTCTGCGCGGGTACGCGCGTGATCACGACCCGCGATGCCGACGACATGCTCCGTCAGACGCAACAGTTCCTGGGCCTGGCCCGAGCTGCCGCGGTGCTCCGGCCGCAGGCGCGCCGGCGGCACTAGAGTGGGACGTCGTGAGCCAACCTGCGGTGGACGCCGAGCTGAGCAGTGCCGCCCGCCGTCCGCGCAATTCTGCGGGCGAGGCGGCGGCCAGCGCTCCCGTTCACCGAGCTCTACGGCACATCGTGCAGAGCCGCGAGGGGCTCTCACCGTGCCGGGTGCTGGACGTCGGGGGTGGATCCGGAGGCTGGGCGGTGCCGTTGGCCGCGCTGGGCGCCCGGGTCACCGTCGTCGACCCGAGCCCCGACGCATTGGCTTCGCTCGCGCGGCGGGCCAGAGAAGCCGGGGTGATCGAGCGAGTGACCGGGATGCAGGGTGACGTCGACTCTCTGGACCAGCTGATCGCTACCGGCGAGACGGACCTGGTTCTGGCGCACGGGGTGCTCGAGGTGGTAGAGGATCTGCCGCGGGCCATGCGTGCGCTGGCGAGAACACTGGCGGGCGGTGGCGTGTTGTCCGTGTTGGCTGCGGGTAGGGCCGCCGCCGTGTTACATCGGGCACTCGCCGGTCGGATCGTCGAGGCGGTGCAGGTGTTGACCGATCCGGCGGGACGGGTGGGCCCGCACGATCCCTTTCTTCGCCGGTTCGACGTCACCGGCCTCACGTCCCTGCTCATCGACGCCGGGCTGCAAGTCGAGTTGGTGCAAGGTGACGCCGTGGTGGCCGACTTGATCGCGTCCTCGGCACTGGAGAGCGGCTCGGGTGGTGCTGCGGCGCTGGCTAGGCTGGAGCTTGCGGCGTCGGGCGACGGCGCGTTGCGCGAGATTGCCAGCAGGCTGCACGCGCTGGCGCGGCTACCCCGGTCGGTCTGAGGAGGCGAGCGAGGTGGGGCGTAGCGGCGACCTTGCCGGGCGCGGGCCGCGTGCCGACGGCGCCGATGACACCGGTTGTGCCGTGTTGCACGTCGACATGGACGCGTTCTACGCCTCGGTGGAGGTCCGTGAGGCGCCGGAGCTGCTCGGGCGCCCCGTCGTCGTCGCCGGGGGTGATACGCGCGGCGTGGTGCTCTCGGCCACCTACGCGGCACGGAAGTCGGGGGTCCGATCGGCGATGCCGGTGGCCCAGGCCCGCAGATTGTGCCCGCAGGCAGACTTCGTACCCCCGCGTTTTCCGCTGTATGCCGCTGCCTCGGCGCAAGTCATGGCGGTCTTTCGGTCCGTAACGCCCTTGGTGGAGCCGCTGAGCCTGGACGAGGCGTTTCTCGATGTGTCCGGCTCGCTGCGGCGGATGGGCTGCACGCCGGTGGAGGTGGCCGAACAGATTCGCGCCGAAGTGCTCGCCACCGTAGGGATTACCTGTTCGGTCGGGATCGCCCGCACCAAGTCGATGGCCAAAATCGCCTCGGCCATGGCCAAACCGGACGGCGTCATGGTGGTGCCACTGGTCCGCGAACGGGAAATATTGCATGCCTTACCCGTCACCGCTTTGTTCGGCGTGGGAGCGCGCACCGGTGAGATCCTCGCCGACCACGGCCTGCGCACCGTGGGCGAGTTGGCGGCGACCGAGCAGCGAGTGCTACAGCAGTGGGTGGGCAAGGCCAGCGGTGCGCATCTGCACGCCTTGGCCAACGGGCGAGACGAGCGCGCGGTGGTCGCCGACTCCAGCGAGAAGTCCGTGGGTGCGGAGGAGACCTTTGGCACCGATGTGTACGACACGGCGGTGCTGCACCGGGAGCTGCTTCGCCTGGCCGAGCGCACGACCGCCGCGCTGCGCCGCAAGGGCCTGCGAGCCCGCACCGTGGCGATCAAGGTCCGCTCGGCAGACTTCACCACGGTGACCCGTTCCCGCACGGTGCCGACGCCCACCGATGTGGCCAACGAGGTCTATCTGTGCGCGCGCGCCCTGCTCGATGCGCTGGGCCCGCGTGGACAGGCCGTGCGGCTGCTCGGGGTTCGCGCGGAGCAACTGGTGCCTGCAGCCGCCGTCGTCGAGCAGCTCGCCCTCGGCCAATCCGAGCACGGGTGGCGGGACGCGGAGAAGGCCGCAGATCACCTGCGGTCACGCTTCGGGGAGAGCGTGCTGCGCCCGGCGACACTGCTGGGTAGACCGGCCGGTGGGCGTTGACCGGCTCCGGGGTGGCTCTCGCGCCCGCGGACTCGTACGATAGAGGCAGATGCCCGCCAAGGTCGGGTTTCCGTCGTCCCCGCACCGGGGTCGACCGCCACACCACCTCAGTGCCGGGGGAGGGATAGTGCCACTCTCGGAGCACGAGCAGCGCTTGCTCGACCAGATCGAGACTGCGCTCTACGCGGAAGACCCCAAGTTCGCAGCCAACGTGCGCACAGGTCGAGGTCTGAGTGCGGGGCGTCGCCGGGGTATCCAGTCGGTGGCCGTCTTCCTGCTCGGCCTCGTTCTGCTGGTCGGCGGCGTCGCGTTGCCCTTCAAGCCTGCCGGAGTGCCCGTCATCAGCGTGCTCGGCTTCCTGGTGATGTTCGGCGCGGGCGTGCTGCTGCTCACTGGCCGCACCCAGGCCGGCGGCGCCGAATCGGGCAAGGACGGTGGCAATCGCGGAAAGAACCGCGGACGATCGAACGGCTCGCGCAGCAAAGATCGCTCCCCGGGTGGCTTCGCCGCCAAGATGGAAGAACGCTTCAAGCGTCGTTTCGACCAGAACTGAGAGCCCCAGAAGTGATCGTCCCGGCGGTCGGCCGCGTGCTGCGCGAGCGCGTGAGTACCGAGCGAGGGAAGCTCCGCTGACGTCGTGTCAATGGCGAACATCGCTGCCACGCGGCGATCATGATGCTCATCCGTGCCTGTAGCGGTGTCCCTGGCGCATCGGCGGCGCCGTACCACTGCTGCTCGACGGCGTTGATCACGGCGTCGAGGCCGGCCCGGGCGTCGGCGTCCAGCGAGTGTTCGGTACCCAGCCGGGCGGCCGCTGCGCGTGGCGTCTCCGTCCCGGAGATGTCGATCCCCCGGTCCCTGGAGAGATCCGTGAGCTCCGCCCATGCGGCGTCGGCGGTGCCTGCGGCCAGCCGACGGACGCGACGCCGCCGACGGAGCGCCGCAGGCGCGCTCAGCGTCAACGCCAGGAGCATCGCCCCGAGCACCCCGCTCACCACAGACCTGTTGGGATGGGCAGGGCTTGTCGCCGCCGGTGCCGGCCCATCGGCGGTCGCGGCAGACGTGGGCGCCGTGGCGGATGATGGCGAGGGCGGAGCAGCAGGCGTCGTCGCCACAGTCTCGGACGGCGCCTGCGCCGCGGGGGCGGGGGGCACTGCAGCCTGCGCGACGTAAGCAGGCACGATCGCACGTCCGCCGCTCTGCGGTGTCGGGTCGAAGGTCACCCAGCCGATTCCGGCGAAGTAGACCTCCACCCAGGAATGCGCATCGTCAGTCGTGATCGTGCGTAGGGCGGCGTCTCCCGTGCCGGGCGTGTAGCCGAGTACCACGCGGGTGGCGATCCCCAACTCGCGGAGCAACACGGCCATCGCTGAGGCGTACTGCTCGCAGAATCCGCGCTTGGAGACGGTGAGAAAGTCGACAAGTGCGTCGCTGCCGATCCCGCCCGAGCCGGCGCTGAGCTCATAGCTGAACCCGTTGGCAGGATTGGTGAAGTAGTCGTTCAGTGCCACGGCGGCGTCGAAGGTGGTGGGCGCCTGCCCGGCGATGCTCTTGGCGAGCTGGCCCACCCGCGGGTCTACGCCGTCGAGCTGACGCCAGCGTGGATCGATGCTGCCCTGGCTTTGCGGAGGAGAGCCCGCCTGACGCAGCCTGCCGGCATCGGCGCCGGGATCGATCGCGTCCACGGTGTAGGGGGGCAGCGAACGTCGCTCGGGGGTCTGCACCACGGCAGCATCCGCGTTGTAGGTGTAGCCCTGCAAAGGTGCGTTCACGCCACGGAGCGAGGTGGGAACTCCGGGGGAAGGCAGCCACCGATCGTCATAGCGCTGCCCGCGGACGGTGACGGTCTGCCTCGGACCGGCGAGCTCCTGCGTGGTCATACCAGGACCAAGGGCTTGCCCGGCGCCGAGCTTCTGCACCACCCAGCCCTGGTTGTTGACGAATCGATCGAGGGTGACGGTGCGCAGGTAGGTGGGGTGATCCATCCCGGCGACAGTGAACAGAGGGGTGGCCGTGCGCGCACCCAGCTCCCCGCGCAGCTGGGTGAACGGGTTCAGTGCGACGCCCACTGAGCCGTTGCCGGTGTCGGGCAACCGTCCCGCGGTGCCAACCCCGGTGGCGACGTTGCCGACGACGAGGGCACACGCCAGGGCGGCGACGACACTCACCGCAGCAGCCGGTGAACGTAGACCGGCGGCACCTGCCCCCGGCCCCGAGGTCTCGGTTCGCCGGGCACCGTCGGACAGCAGCAGCAGAACCACAGCCAGCGCGCCGAGCGCGAAGGACCACCACGGCAGCAGGCTGCGGGTCAGCGACGCGGGAACCGCGACCACACAGAGCAGAACCAGACCGGCGATCGCCGGTGCACCCACCCCGACCACCAGCGCGTCGACCACAATCGCCGCACAGCCCACCGCGCCCACCACCAGCAGCAGCATCTCGTGGGTTGGCGCCACCGGAGGCTTCTCCGCCGCGATCTGCGCGCCGACCCCGTCCAGCAAGGCGCGAAGGCTCCCCATCGCCGTCGGACCGGGAAGCACGCCGAGGACACCGGAATCGGTGAAGACGACGGTGAGCAGCGCGATCAGCGCAAGCAGCTGCCCGAGCACCACCAGCGCGGGCGGTGCCCGCAGCAGCCGCAGCGCGACGCCGAGGATGGCGACCGTCGCGATGGTGCCTGCGACGGGCAGTACCCACTGTCCCGAGGTGAACACCGGAGCAAGTGCGGCGCAGCTCAGCAGCAGGGCCAACCCGCCGAGCAGCGAGGGGATCGGTCGACCCGCACCGGTGGTCATCGGCGGGTGTCCCGTTGGCCGAGCGCCGACCACAGCTGGGCCGCCGAAGTTCGGCGCTCGCACTGCAGCACGGTCCATCCCGCCGACCGCAGGGCGTCGGCTCCGGTGCCGGGCTGCAGCTGCACGGCAGCCGCTGAGGGCGCGCGACCGCCCCGGTCGAGCAGCGCCGCCGCGGTGCGCATGTCCAGGTCGCCGAGCACGGCGATGAGCCCGTCGCCGCCCAGCTGGCGCAGCACCGCACCGAAATCCGCACGGTCGCTCGGTGCGATCAGCGCCAGCTCGTCCATGCCTGCCTCCCCGGCCGCGAGCACCTCGCCCTCGGTGGTGAGCACGCGGGTGGGAATACCGGTGCTGTGCAGGTGCACGGCCATGCTCGCGATCAGACTGACCGCCTGCTCGAGGCTGGAACGCTCGCCCTCGCCGGTGTGCGCGCTGCGCCGGGTGTCCAGTAGCAGGGCCATGCCTGCTCCGTGCCCGTGCTCGGCGGTGCGCACCATCAGCTCGCCACGTCGGGCCGTGCTGGGCCAGTGGATGCTTCGGGTGTCGTCCCCGGGTGTGTAGATGCGTAACTGGGCATCGCGGACGGTGGGGGCGAGCGTCCGTTGCGGCCGTCCGTGCTCGGCGCCCACGGCGCGTGCTGCGGCTCCGTCCGTCAAATGCTCGACGCGGGGACGCACGAGCACGGCGGTGGGCTCGCCCACAGTACGGACCAGCGCGGTCAGCCCCAGAGGGTCGGCGACGCAGACCTGCAACGGGCCCAGCAGCTGCGCTCCACGCATTCGGGGGGCGAGCGAGTAGTGCACCGACGCGGTGGTTCCCGCGCGGAGGCGGCCGAGCATCAGCTGCGCGTCGTGGCCGCAGCTGGGCGGCATGAGATCACGCAATAGCAGCCCGGCCAGTGGAGTGCGGAAACGGGCGCGTAGCGCCAGCTCGACGCTGGGGTGGTCACCGACTGCGATCGGTCGGGGGCGCACCGTGCGGGTGACCTGCACGCGCAGGATCGACCACCCACACAACAGTGCGCTCAGCACGGGCAGCGCGATGAGCAGCGCAGCCACCCGCAGCAGATCTCGTTCATCGAGGACCACCGCACACGCCCCGCACGCCACTCCGGCCGCGATCAGGCAACGCCCGCGGGTGGTGAGTCCGGCTACCGGCCAGCGCACTCAGCGGATCCGCGGAGTCGGCACCGGACTGCGCGGTACGGTGATACGGCTGAGGAGGTCCTGCACCAGCGACGAGGCATCGCGACCCGCGGCAACCGCTTCGCCGGTGAGCATCAGTCGATGAGCGAGCACGGGCGCGGCCATGGCGGTGATGTCGTCGGGCACGACATGTGCGCGGCCGTCCAGTGCTGCCATCGCCCGTGCGGTCCGCACCAGGTGCAGGGTCGCGCGCGGTGAGGCGCCGAGGCGGACCAGCGGACAGGACCGGGTGGCGCCGACCAGCTCCACCACGTAGCGGCGCAGCTCATCGGCGATGTGCACGGTGCGTGCCGCCTCGATCATGGCCCGCACATCGGCGGCCGCGCAGACCGGACGAAGAGCCTCGACCGGGTCGTCGGCCGCATGGGCGCCGATCATGCCGAGCTCCGCTGCGGCGCTCGGATATCCGAGTGACACCCGGGCGGTGAAGCGGTCCCGCTGGGCTTCCGGCAGCGGGTAGGTACCTTCCATCTCCACCGGATTCTGGGTCGCCAGCACCATGAACGGCTCGGCAAGGCGGTAGGTGGTCGAGTCCACCGTGACCTGCTGCTCTTCCATGCATTCCAGCAGCGCCGACTGAGTCTTGGGGGAGGCCCGGTTGATCTCGTCGGCGACCAGCATGTTCGCGAAGACCGGGCCGGGTCGGAACTCGAACTCGCCGCTGCGTCGGTCGTAGATCGACACACCGGTCACGTCGCTGGGCAGTAGGTCCGGGGTGAACTGGATGCGCGAGACGCTGGAGTCCACGGCGCGAGCCAGCGACTTCGCCAGGGCCGTCTTGCCCACGCCGGGGACGTCCTCGAGTAGTAGGTGACCGCCCGCGAGCAACGTGACCACGGCCGTGCGAACCACGGAGCTCTTGCCCAGCACCACCTGCTCGACCGCGGCCACGACGCGCGCAGCGGTGTCGGCAACCTCGTCGGGCGTCCACGATGGGGTGAGCTGCTGCTCCCAGGCGGCGCTGGTCTGCGATGTGCTCACGTGCTCCTCCAGAGCGCCTACGAACGGGGTGGGCCCGGGTGGGGCACCCCACGAGTGTGCCAAACCTGCAGCGACCGCGTTCGCGCGAGCAGCGCCCCCGATTCCCCACTTACCCCCACTGAAGGGTTCTCGACTCAGATCACCGACCGCGTGGCGCTGTGACAGTCGCAAGATGCGGCTGAAACAGGCGCACCGATGCGAGCTCACCGCCACCTTCCCCCACTATCGGCCAGGGGTCTTGAACTGGGGAAATGCCGCTGCTTAGGACTTTCTTCACCGCCGTGTCGGCTTGCCTGAGGCTGGCGGTGGGGTACGGTGGTGCGAAGTGGGGCAAATTGGAGCGCCACGGCCGTTATCTGGTCTGGCGAACAGTGTGGAGGTGCGACATGGAGACCATGTTTCTCGGCACCTACAAGCCCAAGCTGGACGACAAGGGCCGCCTCACGCTGCCTGCCAAGTTCCGCGATGCGCTGGCCGGCGGCGTCATGGTCACCAAGGGCCAAGACCACAGCCTCGCGGTCTACCCGCGCGAGGAGTTCATGCTGCGGGCGCGCAAAGCAGCGGATGCGCCGCGCACGAACGAGGCCGCCCGCGCCTTCGTCCGGGCCATGGCTGCGGGAACCGACGAGCAGCACCCCGACGGGCAGGGCCGGATCACACTTTCCGCCGATCACCGCCGCTACGCGGGCCTGGCCAAGGACTGCGTCGTCGTCGGCTCCATGAAGTTCTTGGAGATCTGGGACGCACAGTCCTGGCAGACCTACCTCGACGCCAACGAGGAGAGCTACTCCCAGGCTCGAGAGGAGTCGCTCGGCGACATCGTCTAGCTCGACATCTGTAACCGTTGGCACCTACGGGTGTCCCGAGGCCTCCGTCCGAGGATGGCCCTGACGCACTTCCCCGGCGTCAGGTCACCTTCGTTCGGACGGGGACCCCGAGACATCCGAACTGAACACCTACACCGCACGATCCGCGCCAGCACGAGAGGGAGGGCCGGTGGCTTCTGGAACCGCCCAGCACCACCACACTCCCGTTCTGCTGCACCGCATCAGCGAGCTGCTCGAGCCCGCCATCAGCGTTCCCGGAGCTTTGCTGGTCGATGCCACCCTCGGCCTAGGCGGCCATGCGGCGCACCTGCTGGCCACGCACCCGCAGCTGCGTCTCATCGGACTGGACCGCGACCCGAACGCCTTGACCATGGCGGCGACCCGCCTGTCCGAGTTCAGCAGCCGAATCACCCTGGTGCACACGGTGTACGACGGCATCGCTGAAGCACTTCAGCAAGCCGGCCTTGGCCGCGGTGGCCTGGTGCACGGTGTCCTGTTCGACCTCGGAGTGTCCTCGATGCAGCTCGATGCCACCGACCGCGGCTTCGCCTACGCCAAGGACGCGCCGCTGGACATGCGGATGGACCCGACCACCGGGATCACCGCCGCCGAGGTGCTGAACACCTACCCACACGGCCAGTTGGCGCGGGTGCTCTCCATCTACGGCGAGGAGCGCTTCGCCGGACGCATCGCCTCCGAGGTGCTGCGCCAACGCGAGCGTGAGCCCTTCACCACCAGCGCTCGCCTGGTCGAAGCCATCTACGCCTCGGTGCCTGCGGCCACCCGTCGCACCGGAGGCCACCCGGCCAAGCGGACCTTCCAGGCCCTGCGCATCGAGGTCAACGACGAGCTCGACGCGCTGCGGGCAGCGCTACCCGCGGCGTTGGATGCTCTGGCGGTGGGTGGACGCATGGCGGTGATGTCCTACCAGTCACTGGAGGACCGGGTCACCAAACAGGAGCTCGCACCCCGGCTGCGCTCGCGGACACCACAAGACCTGCCCGTGGAGCTGCCCGGCCAAGGCGCCGAGCTGCGTTCGCTCACCCGAGGCGCCGAGCGCGCCACCGAAGCCGAGATCGACGACAACCCGCGGGCTGCACCGGTTCGACTACGTGCCGTGCAGCGCATCTCCAGGAGGCCGGCATGACCGCACCCACCCGAACCCGTCCGGCCCCCCCGCGGCGCGCCCCGCGCACCGCGCCCACCGCGCGGCCCCGGGGCGGCGGACGCTCCCTGGCGGCGCAGCGGGCGTACTCACGCAAGACCGAACGCACGCAGCGCTGGATGCATCTGGTGCCCGACCCGCTGGCCAACGTCGCGGTCCGGCGGCGGGTGCCGTTCGTGGCACTCGTCATCGCGATGCTCGGACTCGGACTCATCGCCACGCTGTGGTTGTCCACCAACGCAGCCGAGGGTTCCTACCAACTCAGCAGCGCGCAGAAGGAGTCGAACCTGTTGGCGGAGAAGGCAGAGGCCCTGCACCGTGACGTGGCCACAATGAACTCCGCCGCGGCGCTGGCCCGCCGGGCAACGGACCTCGGCATGGTGCCCACCACCGACGTCGCTCGCCTCGTCGTGGCTCCCGGTGGGGCGGTGACCGTGGTCGGGAAACCCGCCCCTGCCGCACCGCAGGCGACTCCCGCGACTCCCGCACCCGCGGCGGCTGCACCCAACTCAGCGGTGCCCAACTCGGCGGTGCCCAAGCCGGTCCCCGCAGCGGGCGCGCCTACCCAGTCGGCGCCCTTGGCGCAGGCACACTCTGAACAGATCCAGCCGGGGCCGGTCCCGGTGCCCGCCCGTGGAGGAGCCTGATGCCGCGCGATCCCCGAGACAGCAACCGACCCCGGCGGGCGCGGTCCGGTCCCGTTCGCGCGGCCGACTTCCGCCGCCACCAGATCGGTGGCGCGCTGATGGTGCTGATGTTGGTCGTCGCGGGCCTGCAGCTCATTCGGGTGCAGGGCGTCAATGCCGCGAGTCTCTCCGCGCGCGCTGACGCGCAGCGCACGTCGACGGAGAAGCTCGTCGCCGACCGCGGCTCCATCACCGACAGTGCGGGCAAGCCACTGGCGTTCACGTTGCAGGACAAGGCATTGACCTTTCAGCCGAGAGTGGTGCTTGCGGATTTGCGCAAGGCGCAGCAGGCGAAACCGAGCGCCCCGTCACCGAGTGATCGCATCCAGCAGATTGCGGTCGGCATCAACAAGGTCCTGGGCGACAAGGCGCCGGTGGCCAAGCTGGTAGAGGCGATGGGCACCGATACCACCTTCACCTACCTCGCTCGGGGCGTCGACCCCGCGCTGGCCACGCAGATCACCGAGGCGTTTCCTGAGGTCGGCACCGAAAGGCAGGACATCCGCGAGTACCCCAACGGCAGGACCGGCGCCAACATGGTCGGTGCCGTGGGCTGGGACGGTCACGGGCTGCTCGGACTGGAGGGCTCAATGGACTCGGTGCTCGCCGGGCGGGACGGCACCCGCACCGTCGAGGTCGGCTCTGACGGTGCGATCATCCCCGGCAGCACCAGAGACGAGCATCCCGCGGTCAACGGGGAGACGGTTCAGCTGACGTTCGACGCGGATGTGCAATATCAGGTGCAGCAGATGACCCAGCGGGCGAAGGACCTCTCCGGCGCCAAGCACGCGTCAGTGGTCGTCATGGACACCAAGGGCAAGGTGCTCGGCCTGGCCAACGACAATACCTTCGACCCGAACACCGAGACCGGCACCGCGCCCGCTGCCGCGCTGGGAAACCCCGCCGTGACCACCCCGTTCGAGCCCGGCTCGGTGAACAAGATCATCACCGCTGCAGCTGCCATCCAGTACGGCCTCACGACCCCCACGGAGATGCTCAGCGTCCCGGGCTCCATCACCATAGGTGGCGCCACCGTGCGGGACGCCTGGTCGCACGGGCAGGTGGCTTACACCACCACCGGAGTGTTCGGAAAGTCGTCCAACATCGGCACACTGGAGCTGGCCCAACGGGTGGGCCCGGACCGGTACGCGGACATGGTGAAGCGGTTCGGACTCGGGGAGCCGACCGGTGTCGGCCTGCCCGGGGAGAGCGGTGGCACGGTGCCCCCGCAGTCGCAGTGGTCGGGCAGCACCTTTGCCAACCTTCCGATCGGCCAGGGGCTGTCCATGTCTCTGCTGCAGATGACGGGGATGTACCAGGCGATTGCCAACGGCGGCACGCGCATCCCGCCCCGCGTCGTCCAGGCCACCATCGCGCCTGACGGCACCCGCACCGCCACCCCGGCGCCCGGCGGAGTGCAGGTGGTCAGCCCGGAGTCAGCGGACACCGTGAAGAACATGTTCCGTGCCGTGGTGCAGGACGGCAAGGGCCAGCAACGCGGTACCGGAGTCACGGCGGGCATCGCTGGGTACCAGGTGTCCGGCAAGACCGGTACCGCCCAGCAGGTGGACCCGAACTGCGGCTGCTACTCGAACTCGCAGTACAACATCACCTTCGCCGGGATGGTCCCCGCCGATCACCCGAAATATGTGATCGGAATCATGCTGGACGCGCCGCTGCGGGCTGCCGACGGCAAACCGGGCGAGTCGGCGGCGCCGTTGTTCCACGACATCGCCTCATGGTTGCTGCTGCGCAACGACGTACCCCTGTCCACCGAGCCTGCGCCCCCGATGGTGCTCGCTGCGGAGTGAGTCCGTCCTGTGACCCGCTCCCGGTAGCCTCACCCGACGTGCCGTCGTCCCGCCCCGAATCCGAGCGGACCCCCGTGTCCGTGCGTCCGGTCGGGGTGACTCCGCGCTCGGTGTCCGCGCTTGCCGCGCTGGTGGAAGCGCGTGTGCAGGGCGCGCCCGACGGTGTGGCCATGACCGGCGTGAGCCTGCGAGCGGGCGACATCCGGTCCGGCGACCTGTTCGCCGCGCTGCCCGGGGCCCGGGTACACGGAGCCGATTTCGCGGGGGACGCGCTGGAGCATGGTGCAGTCGCCGTGCTCACCGACGTCGCCGGCGCGGCCCGCGCGGCGCTGAGCGCGGTGCCGGTGCTGGTGCACGATGCCCCGCGTTCGGTGCTCGGAGCCGTCTCCGCCTACCTTTACGGAAATCCCTCCGCTCACCTGCCGGTGCTCGGCATCACCGGCACCTCGGGCAAGACCACCACCGCCTACCTGGTGGAGGCGGGCCTGCGGGCGGCAGGCGCGGTGCCGGGCCTGATCGGCACCGTGGAGACCCGGATGGCCGGTCAGCGACTGCCCAGCGCCTTCACCACCCCGGAAGCACCCGACCTGCAGGCGACGCTGGCGCTGATGCGCGAAGGTGGCGTGGACCACGTGGTCATGGAGGTCTCCAGCCATGCGCTCGCCCTGGGACGCGTGGCGGGCACCCGCTTCGCCGTGGGCGCGTTCACCAATCTCTCCCGCGAGCACCTGGACTTCCACCGGACCTTCGATGACTACTTCGCCGCCAAGGCGCAGTTGTTCGAGCCCGCATCTGCGGTCCGCTGCGACCGGGCCGCGGTGTGTGTCGACGACGAGTGGGGGGTCCGGATGGCGGAGGTCTTCGGCGCGGGCGTCGTCACCGTCAGTACCACGGGGCGCCCAGCCAGCTGGTGGGCCGAGGATGTTCGCACCGACGTGTCCGGACTGCAGAGCTTCCTCGCGTGCGGCCCCGACGGTGTCCGGTTGCCGGGCCTTGTGCGGCTGCCCGGTCGGTACAACGTGGCCAACGCGCTGCTGGCCCTCGCGATCCTGGGGTGCGCAGGAGTGGACCTGGAGCGCGCGGTGCACGGCATCGCCGAGGTGGACGTGCCCGGACGGATGGAGCGGGTGGACGTGGGTCAACCGTTCCTCGCCGTGGTCGATTACGCGCACAAGCCCGCGGCGCTGCAGGCCGTCATCGCCGCCCTGCGCGAGCAGAGCGAGGGGCGCATCGCCGTGGTGATCGGTGCGGGCGGCGATCGGGACACAGGCAAGCGGGAGCTGATGGGGTCGGTAGCCGCCCGGGCCGCGGACCTCGTCGTGGTCACCGACGACAACCCCCGTTCTGAGGAGCCGGCTGCCATCCGCTCGGCGATCCTGGCCGGAGCGAACGCTGTTGAAGCCGAAGGCCGAGCCGAGATCATCGAGGCAACCGATCGGGCGTCGGCCATCGTGACCGCCGTACAGTGGGCCCATCCGGGCGACGTCGTACTAGTGGCTGGTAAGGGCCACGAGACCGGCCAGGAGATCAACGGCGTCCAGCAGCATTTCGACGATCGAGAAGAGTTGGCGCGCGCCATCAGCACCACCGTCCCTGGTACGAAGCGATGATCGAAATTTCCCTGGCCCGTCTCGCGGAGCTGGTCGGCGGAACGGTGCACGACTGCCCGGACCCCACGGCGATGATCACTGCGGGTGTCGAGTTCGACAGCAGGCGCGTCGTGCCGGGTGGGTTGTTCTTAGCGCTGCCGGGAGACCGAGTCGACGGCCATGACCACGCCGCGGACGCGATGGCGGCCGGCGCGGTCGGCGTGCTCGCGGCCCGCCCGGTGGGGTTCCCCGCGGTGGTGGTGGCACCGCTGGCCGACCACGACCGCCGCGCGATGGCGCTCGCCGCCGACGTCGACGGCTCCGGTGCGGCGGTACTGGCGGCACTCGGCACGCTGGCCCGGGCCTCGGTCGACGCGTTGCCGCAGCTGCGGATCATCGGTGTCACCGGCTCCTCCGGCAAGACCTCCACCAAGGACCTGTTGGCCGCGGTGCTGGCACCGCTCGGCGAGGTTGTCGCGCCCCCGGGCTCGTTCAACAACGAGCTCGGCCACCCGTATACCGCACTGCGGGCCAGCGAGAGCACCCGCAATCTGGTGCTGGAGCTCTCGGCACGCGGGGAGGGACACATCGCGGCGCTGTGTGCGATCGCCCCGCCGCAGATCGGCGTCGTGCTCAACGTCGGGACCGCGCACCTCGGCGAGTTCGGATCGCGGGAGGCCATCGCCCGCACCAAGGGCGAGCTGGTGGCGGCGTTGCCGGACGCGTCCGCCGGGGGTGTGGCGGTGCTGAACGCCGACGACCCCCTGGTGGCGGCCATGGCGGAGCGGACAATGGCCCGGGTTGTGTTGGTCGGCACCGGTGCGCGCGCCCAGGTCCGGGCCACCGACATCACCCTCGACGAGCAGGCCCGGCCCCGCTTCACGCTGCGCACCCCGCAGGGCAATGCCGAGGTTGCGCTGGCCGTGCACGGTGAGCACAACGTCGGCAACGCACTGGCCGCCGCGGCGGTGGCCCTGGAGAGCGGTGCCACCGTGGCGCAGATCGCCGAGTCGCTGGGCGCGGCGCGGGCGGCCTCGGTCCGCAGGATGGACGTGCGCACCCGGGCCGACGGGGCTACCGTCATCAACGACTCCTACAACGCCAACCCCGACTCCGTGCGTGCGGCGCTCAAAGCCCTGGCCAGCTTGGCGCGGGGCGCGGGCCAGGCGCGACGCTCCTGGGCGGTGCTCGGCGAGATGGCCGAGCTGGGAGCGGATGCAACCGCAGCCCACGACGCGATCGGCAGGCTGGTGGTGCGGCTGGACATCGGTCGCCTCGTCGTCGTTGGCGCGGCCGCGCGGGCCATGCACACCGGTGCCGTGCAGGAGGGTTCTTGGGGTGATGAGTCGGTGCTGGTGGCTGATGGCGAAGCCGCGGTGGCCATACTTCGTCGCGAGTTGCAGCCCGGCGATGTGGTGTTGGTCAAGGCGTCGCAGTCGGTCGGACTGTGGAGGATAGCCGAGGCGCTGCTGACGGAAGAGGAGGTGGCGGGGTGAGGCAGATCATCATCGCCGCAGCCATCGCGCTAGCGGTCTCGATCCTGCTCACCCCCTACCTCATCAAAGTGTTCTCCGGGCAGGGTTTCGGTCAGGAGATCCGCCAGGACGGCCCGGCGAGCCACCAGGCCAAGCGGGGGACTCCGACCATGGGCGGGGTGGCGATCATCGCGGCGCTCTGGGTTGGTTACTGGGGCTCGCACGCCGTCGGCATGTTGTTCAACGCGGACGGCCCTTCGGTGTCGGCGCTGCTCGTGCTCGGCCTCACCACGGTGCTCGGCGGGGTCGGGTTTCTGGACGATTTCATCAAGATCCGCAAGCAGCGCAACCTTGGGCTGAACAAGACGTCGAAGCTCGTTGGCCAGCTGATCGCTGCTGTAGCGTTCGGCATCCTGGCGCTGCGCTTCGCGAACTCCGCGGGGCTGACGCCGGCCACCGCCAAGCTCTCCTTCGTGCGCGACATCGCCACCGTCTCCTTCGGTGTGGTCGGTTTTGTGCTGTTCTGCTACCTGCTGGTGAGCGCCTGGTCCAACGCGGTGAACCTGACCGACGGTTTGGACGGGCTGGCCGCGGGATCGATGGCCATGGTTCTAGGTACCTACGTCATCATCTGCTTCTGGCAGTACCGAAACGCCTGCACCATCAGCCCACTGGCCGGGTGCTACCAGGTGCGCGATCCGCTGGACGTGGCGCTCATTGCCGCCGCTGCGGTGGGTGGGTGCATCGGGTTTCTGTGGTGGAACGCCGCGCCCGCCAAGATCTTTATGGGCGATACCGGTTCCTTGGCACTGGGCGGTCTGCTCGCGGGTTTGAGCATGGTGACCAGCACGGAGCTGCTGGTGGTGGTCCTCGGGGCGCTGTTCGTGATGGAAGTTATGTCGGTCGCGATTCAGATCGCCGTATTTCGCACCAGCCGCCGTCGGGTGTTCCGGATGGCGCCGTTTCACCACCACTTCGAATTGGCCGGTTGGGCCGAAACCACCGTGATCATCCGGTTCTGGCTGTTGGCCGCGGTTTCCTGTGCGCTTGGCCTGGCGCTGTTCTACAGCGAGTGGCTCGCGGCGATCGGCCCGTGAGCACGCCGATCGACGTGCGCGCGCTGCGCGATCGCCGGGTACTGGTGGCCGGTGGGCGGGTCAGTGGGCTGGCCATCGTGCGGGCGTTGCGACGCCTCGGTGCCGAGGTGGTGGCCACCGACAACAACCCGGCGATGCTGAGTGCCCTCGCCGAGCTGGGCGCCGAGACTCACCTGGACCTGCCCACGCCCCCCGTCGGTACCGAGCTGGTGGTCACCGTGCCTGGTTTCCGGCCCGACGCCCCGCTCTTGGTGGCTGCCGCAGCCGCGGGCATCCCGGTGTGGGGCGACGTCGAGCTGGCGTGGTGGTGCGACCTGGCCGAGGTGTTCGGCCCGCGGCGACGGTGGTACGTGGTCACCGGCACCAACGGCAAGACCACCACCACGACCATGCTCGACGCCATCCTCCGCGCGGACGGGCGGGCCAGCATCGCCTGCGGCAACATCGGGCGCACGGTGCTCGACGCACTGGTGGCGCAGCCGCCTGCCACCCACCTTGCCGTGGAGCTGTCGTCGTTTCAGCTGCACTGGGCGCCGTCCGTCCGGCCCGCGGCCGGTTGTCTACTTAACATCGCCGAGGACCACCTCGACTGGCACGGCAGTCTGCGTGCCTACACCGCGGCCAAGGCACAAGCGCTCACCGGCGACGTGGCGGTGGTGGGCATGGATGACGGCGCAGCCGCTGCGCTGGCCGCTGTACCCCGCCGGGGTCGCACGGTGGGCTTCCGCCTCGGCGAACCCGCCGCCGGGGAACTCGGCCTGGTCGATGGGGTCCTCGTGGACCGCGCTTTCGGTGTCCAGTCCACGGTGCTGGCCCGTACGGCCGACATCACCCCGAGCGGGCCTCCCGGCCAGCTCGACGCACTGGCAGCTGCGGCGCTGGCCCGGGCCGCAGGCGTGGCGGCGTCCGCGGTGGCCGTGGGTTTGCGCAGCGTGGAGCAGGGCGCGCACCGCTCGATCCTCGTGGCCACCGTCGGTGGGGTCGACTACGTGGACGACTCGAAGGCCACCAACCCGCACGCGGCGCTGGCTTCCATCACCGCCCATCGCCGGGTCGTGTGGGTGGCAGGCGGACTGCTCAAGGGTGCGGGCGTCGACGAGCTGGTCCGCACGGTGGCGGAGCGTTTGGTCGCGGTGGTGCTCATCGGGCGGGACCGCGCAGTGATCGCCGAGGCTCTCCGACGACACGCGCCAGAGATCCCCGTGGTCGAGCTCGCCACGGGAGACGATGGGTCCATGACGGAGGTGTTGTCGGCGGACGCCGCCATGGGATCAGCGGTCTCGGTCGCGCAGCGCATGGCCCGGCCGGGCGACGTGGTGCTGCTGGCGCCGGCGGCAGCATCCATGGACATGTTCACCGATTACGCGCACCGCGGCCGATCCTTTGCTGCGGCGGCAACCGCCCTTGCCGGGCAGGCTCGGTCGTGAGCACGGTCAGTCCTGCTCGGCCCACGACCAGAAAACCCAGCAAGGGTGACGCAGCCAAGTCGGTGCGCGCGGGGGCAGGCATCGCGCGGGCGGCGCGTGAGCAGCTCACCAGTTGGCTGTCCCGTCCCCTGACCTCGTTCCACCTGGTGATCGGTTTGCTCACCCTGCTGACCGGGCTGGGTCTGGTCATGGTCCTCTCCGCGTCCAGTGTGGAGTCCTACGCCCAGGACGGGTCGGCGTACAGCGTATTCACCAAGCAGGTGATCTTCGCCGGGGCCGGCTTGGTGCTGTTCTACGTCGCGTTGCGCCTGCCGGTGAGCACCATGCGCCGCTGGGCGCTGCCCGTGTTCATCGTGTGCGTGCTGTTGCTTGCCCTGGTGTTGATCCCCGGCGTGGGAAACTACGTCAATGGCGCTCGAGCCTGGTTTCGGATCGGGCCGCTGTCGCTGCAGCCGTCTGAACCCACTAAAGTCGCCTTCGCGGTCTGGGGCGCGCACCTGCTCTCGGCCAAACGCGGGCAGCTGCACTCGCTGCGACACATGCTCATCCCGTTGATTCCGGCTGCGCTGCTGGTTGCGGCACTGATCATCTTGGAGCCCGACCTCGGTACCACCATCTCCCTCGGCATCGTCATCATGGCGCTGCTGTGGTTCGCCGGAGCGCCGCTCAAGTTGTTCCTGTCCCTCGTGGTGGGGGCCGGCGCCGCGGTCCTGATACTTGCGCTCTCGGCCAGCTACCGGGCCGAGCGCATCACCTCGTTCCTCAATCCCTCCGCAGACCCACAGGGCGCGGGCTACCAGGCCATGCAGGCCCAGTACTCCCTGGCCAACGGGGGCCTGTGGGGTGTGGGTCTGGGGCAGAGCACCGGCAAGTGGAGCTACCTGCCCGAGGCGCACAACGACTTCATCTTCGCGATCATCGGCGAGGAACTGGGCTTTCTCGGGTGCGCCGCGGTGCTCGCCCTTTTCGCCACCCTCGCCTACACCGGGTTGCGCATTGCCAGCCGCTCGGCCGATCCGTTCCTACGCTTGATCACGGCCACGGTGACGGTGTGGCTCGTCGGGCAGGCGGTGATCAACATCGGCTACGTGGTGGGTCTGTTGCCTGTCACCGGGGTCACCTTGCCCTTGGTCTCCTCCGGTGGTACCTCGACCGCGGTGACGATGTTCGTGTTCGGGTTGCTGGCCAACGCAGCGCGGCACGAGCCGCAGGCCATCGCTGCCCTGCGCACCGGGGGAGAGGGCCGGCTCGCGAAGCTGCTGCGGCTGCCCGCTCCCGAGCCTTACGTGGCTCGGCCAACGGTTCGGGTGGTTCAGGCCGCCGACGGCTCCACAACCCGCGCTTCCGGTCCTCGCCGTCCGGCAGCGCGCGGACAGTCGCGCCAGCCCGACCGCGGACCGCGGAGCCGCAGCCCCGAGCCGGCGCGTCGCCGCACGAGCGGTAGCCGAGGCGCCGACCAGGGTCGCGGAGGGCGCAGGTGAGCACTGGCCCCCGCCAGCAGCACCGCATCTCTGTCGTCCTCGCGGGCGGGGGCACCGCTGGCCACATCGAGCCCGCGATGGCGGTGGCCGATGCGCTGCGCGAGGCCCACCCGGACGTGCGGATCACCGCGCTGGGCACCGCACGCGGCCTGGAGACGACGCTGGTGCCCGCGCGGGGTTACGCCCTGGAGCTGATCCCGCCGGTTCCGCTGCCCCGCACGCCAAACCTCGACCTGCTGCGGCTGGCCCCCAGGGTCGCGGCCTCGGTCAGGCGAACCCGGCAGGTCTTGCGGGCCGTGCAGGCCGACGTCGTGGTCGGATTCGGCGGCTACGTCGCTTTGCCCGCGTACCTGGCGGCGCTCGCGCCTCACCGGGTTCCCGTGGTGGTGCACGAGGCCAACGCCCGTGCCGGTCTGGCGAACAAGGTCGGGGCGCGCAGTGCGCGACGCGTCCTGGCCGCCGTGCCGGGCAGCGGTCTGCCGCACGCCGAGGTGGTGGGTATTCCCGTTCGGGAATCCATCACGGCACTCGATCGTGACGGGCTGCGCGCACAGGCTCGTACGCATTTTCGGCTGGACCCCGAGGCGCCTGTGCTGCTGGTCACCGGCGGTTCGCAGGGCGCGCACAGCATCAACGCAGCGGTCTCTGCCGCGGCAAGCGCCTTGGGCGGCGCGGGTATCGGCGTGTTGCACGCCCACGGGCCGCGCAACACGGTCGAGGTGCATTCGCCGGCCGGTGCTCCGCCCTACGTCGCGGTGCCCTATCTCGCGCGGATGGACTTGGCCTACTCGGCTGCGGACGCGGTGCTCTGCCGCTCCGGGGCAATGACGGTGGCCGAGGTCTCCGCCGTCGGGCTCCCCGGCATCTATGTGCCACTGGCGCACGGCAACGGTGAGCAGGAGCTCAACGCCCGCCCCGTGGTCGATGTCGGCGGCGGGCTGTTGCTCAGCGACGGTGAGCTCACCCCGGACCTGGTGGCGAATACGGTGATACCCCTGCTCACCAACCCACAGCGCCTACAAAGCATGGGCGCGGCGGCGGCGGGCGCGGGCCACCGGAGTGCTGCCGCGGAGATCGCCAGAATAGTGCTAGAGGTGGCCGGGTGAGCGAGCGAAGCGACGTGGGGTTTGGACAGTGAGCGAGCGAAGCGACCTGGGGGGCCACCAGTGAGCGTCGGGCAGGGCAGTGATCTGCCCGCCGAGCTGGCCCGCGTGCACATGGTCGGCATCGGCGGCGCGGGCATGAGCGGCGTCGCCCGCATCCTGCTCGCCCGCGGCGGCCAGGTGTCGGGCTCCGACGCGAGGGAGTCGCGCGGCGTCCTGGCGTTGCGGGCACGGGGCGCGCAGGTGCGCATCGGGCACGACCCGAGCGCACTGGACCTACTGCCGGGGGGACCCACGGTGGTGGTCACCACCACCGCCGCCATCCCCAACACCAACCCTGAACTGGTGGCCGCCAGGGAGCGGGGCATCCCCATCACGCTGCGCCCGGTGGTGCTGGCGACCCTGATGCGCGGATTGCGCAACGTACTCATCGCCGGCACGCACGGCAAGACCTCGACCACCTCGATGCTGGTGGTCGCGCTGCAGCACTGCGGGTTCGACCCGTCCTTCGCCATCGGTGGCGAGCTCAACGAATCCGGGGCCAACGCCCACCACGGCGCCGGGGTGGTGTTTGTCGCCGAAGCGGACGAGAGCGACGGCTCATTGCTGCAGTACAGCCCGTCGGTGGTGGTGGTGACCAACGTCGACTCCGATCACCTCGACTACTTCGGCACCATCGAGGCGTACGTCGCGGTGTTCGACGCGTTCATCGGCCGCCTCGATCCCGATGGTGTGTTACTCGCCTGCGCCGATGATCCGGGCTCGGCGGCGTTGGCCGATCGGGCCGAGGCCGTAGGGGTGCGGGTCCGCAGATACGGCCGTGCCGGCGGCGTCGATGCGCAGTTGCTCAACTGGACCTCCGCTGACGGTGGCGGAGTCGGCGAAGTACTGCTGGCGGGTGAGCACACTCCCCGCGCGCTGCGGCTGGCCGTGCCCGGTGAGCACATGGCACTGAACTCGCTCGGTGCCCTGCTCGCGGCCTTGGCGGTGGGTGCTACCCCCGAGCAGACCCTGGCTGGGCTTGCCTCGTTCGGTGGCGTCCACCGGCGCTTCCAGTTCGTCGGCCGCGAGGCGGGCGTGCGGGTGTACGACGACTACGCGCACCACCCCACTGAGGTGCGGGCGGTGTTGCAGGCGGCACGAGCCGTCGCCGACGGCGAGACGAATGGCACCGGGCGGGTCATCGTCGTGTTCCAGCCCCACCTCTACTCCCGCACGCTCACCTTCGCGGCCGAGTTCGGGGCCGCCCTGTCCATGGCTGACGAGGTGATTGTGCTGGACGTCTACGCCGCCCGTGAGGAACCGATCGCGGGAGTGAGTGGCGCCATCGTTGCCGAGGCCGTGACCAGCCGGGTGCAATACCAGCCGCATCTGGCTGCGGTCGCCGATCAGGTGGCCGCGCTCGCGCGGGTCGGTGATTTGGTCCTCACCATGGGCGCAGGCGACGTGACGATGCTCGGCCCGGAGATCGTGCGCAGCCTCCGCGGGCACGCTCAAGGGCTGCGGTGAGCGAGCGAAGCGACGTGGAGGGGCGGCAATGAGCGCCTCCAGCCGCACGCACGATCCGCCCAGCCGTAGAGCCGGCGCCAGTCCCAGCCGCAGTAGCCGCAGTCGCCGTTCGGCCTTGCGGCCGAGGCTCACCCGGCGCCAGCAGATCTACGCGGCGCTGGTCGTGGCCGTGTTGGTGGTGGCCGGGCTGCTTGTGTGGTTCACCCCCCTGATGGCCGTGCGGGAGGTCCAGGTACAGGGACTGTCGAGCGTGTCCCAAGGCCAGGTACTCACCGCGTTGGACGTGCCCACGGGCACACCACTGCTCCGGGTCGACCTCACGGCCGCCGCTGCCAGGGTGGCGCGGCTGCCCCGCGTGGCCCGCGCCACGGTGGACCGCCACTACCCCTCGGAGCTGACGGTGTCCGTAACGGAGCGCGTCCCGATGGTGTTCGTGAATAAGCCCGACGGCAACCATCTGCTCGACGCCACCGGGGTCGACTTCGCCACGGCGCCGCCGACCCCGGGCGTGCCGCGACTGGTGCTGGCTGATCCGTCGCCGAACAACCCGCTGACCAAGGCCGCGCTCGCCGTGGTCGGGGCCTTGCCGGCCGCGGTCCGCACACAGGTGGACCAGGTGGCGCCCGCCTCGGTGCTCGATGTGCGGCTCATCCTGGCTCGGGGACGCACGGTGCTGTGGGGAGCGCCGGATGACTTGGCGCACAAGGGGGGCGTCCTAGCGGCGTTGCTGTCGCAGCCGGGCAAGACCTATGACGTGTCCAGTCCGGACCTGCCGACCATCAGCTGAGATGGGTTCGTCGATAACAACCGAGGCAGTAGCGCACCGCTGCGGTTGCCGACTTGTGACGAGTCGCAGGCGTAACCCGGCCGTGGGCAGCGCCGTGCCGCGCGCGCTGGAGCATCTGGCCGGATTTCCCCTGCGGCGAATGCCGCTCGCCCCCCGTTGGGACGGATGTGGGAGTTGCGCGAGACCATCACCGCCTACGACGCCCGCGCACGTCGCCTTGGCCGAACGCCTTGATGGACCGCTGGTCACGGGTGATGCCAGACTGGCTCGATCGAGCGGTTCCCGATGCGCATTCGACCTCATCGAGTGACCCAGTCCGGTAGCCGAGGAGTTCGTGGGCAAATACCCCCGCGTTCGGCGCGCCTGCTGGATTACCCCCGACACCCTGCATACCGTCTGCCTCGATGAACAACTTGACATAACTCTCAGCCTGTGGTTGAGGTTGAGGGTTCTCGAACACCAGCCCACGCACCCGATGGAAGGCGAAAGCCTGTGAGGACAACACCATGACGCCTCCGCACAACTACCTCGCCGTGATCAAGGTCGTCGGAATCGGCGGCGGCGGCGTCAACGCGGTCAACCGCATGATCGACGTCGGCCTGAAGGGCGTGGAATTCATCGCGATCAACACCGACGCCCAGGCGTTACTAATGAGCGATGCCGACGTCAAGCTCGACGTCGGTCGCGAGCTCACTCGTGGTCTGGGTGCCGGGGCCGACCCCGAGGTGGGACGGCGCGCCGCCGAGGACCACAAGGACGAGATCGAGGAGGTCCTCAAGGGGGCCGACATGGTCTTCGTCACCGCGGGCGAAGGTGGCGGCACCGGTACCGGTGGCGCCCCCGTCGTGGCGAGCATCGCCCGCAAGCTCGGCGCGCTGACCATCGGCGTCGTCACCCGCCCGTTCTCCTTCGAGGGCAAGCGCCGCGGCGGCCAGGCCGAGGACGGCATCGGCGGCCTGCGCGAGTCCTGCGACACCCTCATCGTCATCCCCAACGACCGGCTGCTGCAGCTCGGTGATGCGGCCGTCAGCCTGATGGACGCCTTCCGATCCGCAGACGAAGTACTGCTCAACGGTGTGCAGGGCATCACCGACCTGATCACCACGCCGGGCCTGATCAACGTCGACTTCGCCGACGTCAAGAGCGTCATGTCCGGGGCAGGTAGTGCCCTGATGGGCATCGGCTCCGCACGGGGCGACGGACGGGCCGTGCAAGCCGCGCAGACCGCCATCAACTCGCCGCTGCTTGAGGCGTCGATGGAAGGTGCGCACGGGGTGCTGCTGTCCATCGCGGGCGGCTCCGACCTGGGCCTGTTCGAGATCAACGAGGCGGCGTCGTTGGTTCAGGAATCCGCGCATGAGGACGCGAACATCATCTTCGGCACCGTCATCGACGATTCGCTGGGCGACGAGGTGCGCGTCACCGTGATCGCGGCTGGATTCGACGGAGTCGCTCCGGCGCGCAAATCGATGGACCCTGCGGCGGTCGGCGCACGCAGCGTCGCTTCCGGGCAGGGGGGTGAGGTCGGGCAGTCTCAAGGTCTGCCACCCAACCGGCCCAGTGCGTTCGACGGCGGACGCCACGACCAATCCCAGGCAGGCGCCGTCGGTGCGGCCGGCCAGGGCGCGGTACAGAACGGGCCGGGTGGACTGCCGCCGCGTGCCGGGCAGCGCCCCGGCGGGTTCGGTGCCGGTCGGACTGTCCCGGTAGAGGATGAGGGCGACGACGAGGTCGACGTTCCGCCGTTCATGCGGCGGTGACCAAGCCTGCGCCGGTGCGGGTCCGCCGGGTCGTCACCACCCGCGCCGGCGGTCGCTCGAGCGGTGCGTACTCCTCGTTCAACCTGGGCGATCACGTCGGCGACGACCCTTCGGCGGTAGCGGCCAACCGTCGCCGTCTGGCCGAGGGCATCGGCGTGCCCCCGCAGCGGCTGGTGTGGATGGAGCAGGTGCACAGTCGCACCGTTGCGGTGGTGGACGGGCCGCTGCCAGGCCCGCTGGCGGCCACCGATGCGGTCGTCACGGCCGCGCGAGAGTTGGCGCTAGTCGTGGTGGCCGCCGACTGTGTGCCGGTGCTGCTGGCGGACGAGGAGTCCGGTGTGATCGGTGCCGCGCATGCCGGCCGTGTGGGCGCCCGGATCGGCATCCTGGGCGCCACGCTGGCCGCCATGCGGTCGCTGGGGGCGCGCACCGAGCGGATCTCCGTGTTACTCGGCCCTGCGGTATGCGGTCAGTGCTACGAGGTACCCGAGCCCATGCAGCGCGACGTCGAGGCCCATGTCCCCGGCAGTGCCAGCCGTACCCGTGCGGGCACCGCCGGGCTGGACATCAGGGCGGGGCTGCGCCGTGCGCTGCTCGCCGAAGGCGTCGGCGCGGTAGCGCAGGATCCGCGCTGCACCATGGAGTCCGAGGAGCTGTTCAGCCACCGCCGCCAGGCTCCGACCGGGCGGCTGGCCGGCGTCATCTGGACCGAGTCGCCGTGAACGAGAGCACGGGCGAGATCACCCGTGCCGCCGTGATCGAGGGCAACCTCCGTGCGGTGCGGGAGCGGCTAGATCGGGCGTGCGCGGCGGCGGGGCGGGCCCCGGAGTCCGTCGAGCTGCTCGCCGTCACCAAGAACTTTCCCGCCACCGACGTCGCCCACCTGGTGGACCTCGGGTGCACCGCTTTCGGTGAGGCCCGTGAGCAGGAGGCGGCCCCGAAGGTGGCCGAGACGGCGCGGCTGCGCCCCCACGTCCATCCACGCTGGCACGTCGTGGGTCGCTTGCAACGCAACAAGGCACGGTCGGTGGCGCGTTGGGCGCACCGCGTGGAGTCGGTGGACAGCGAGCGGCTGCTGAGCGCGCTGGACAACGCGGCGGCCAAGGCCGGACGTGACCGCCCGTTGGAGGTGCTCATCCAGGTCAGCGTCGACGGCGACCCCGGCCGTGGTGGGTGCCCGCCGGAGGGCCTGGACCGCGTGCTGCAGCTCGCCGCTACGGCCGAACACGTGCAGCTGCGCGGGCTGATGGCTGTCGCCCCCCAGGACGCCGATCCGGATGCTGCCTTCGCCTCGGTCAACGCGCTGTGGGTCGACGTCCGGGAGCGCTTTCCCGACGCCGACCAGCTCTCCCTCGGCATGTCCGGTGACCTCGAGGCGGCAGTACGACACGGCTCGACCTGCGCGCGTGTCGGTACCGCGTTGCTGGGTGCGCGGCCGATAACCTCGACGTGATCCGCCACCCCTCCCGGAAGGTCGTTTTCATGAGCTCCCTGCACAAGTTCAAGGCGTACTTCGGCATGGTGCCCACCGACGACTACGACGGTTATGCCGACGATTACCCCGACGACCACGCCGGCGCGTCCGAGGCCTCGCGCGGCCGTGAGCCTGTTTTCGCCGGAGCGTCGGTGCGTGGTCGTCCGGCCGTACGGGGCACGGCTGGCTACGAGTCGGCAGGGTACGAGTCGGCCGCTTACGAGCCGGTACTGGAGGGCCCCGGAAACCGTGGTCGCTTGGAACCGCTCGCGAGTAGGCGCGGACCCGCCCCGTCGGCGCAGCCGTCCACCCGCGGCGCGCTGGCGATGGAGGAGCGTGTCGAGCGTCCGGCGCAACCGCGGCGCGGTGAGGCCCTCGCCGAGGAGGGCCACCCGCTGGCCAAGATCACCACGCTGCACCCGAGCACCTACAACGAGGCCCGCACCATCGGGGAGCGCTACCGCGAGGGCACTCCGGTGATCATGAACCTCACCGAAATGAGCGATTCCGACGCCAAGCGCCTCGTCGACTTCGCTGCCGGGCTGGCATTCGCCATGCGCGGCTCGATCGACAAGGTGACGAACAAGGTGTTCTTGCTCTCGCCGTCCAACGTGGACGTGTCGGCCGAGGTCAAACGGCACATCGTGGAGAACGGGTTCTACAACCACTCCTGAGCTGAGCACTGCGCCGTCACCCCGCTGTGGTGCGCCGACGGCAAGGTCAGGCACAGTGGTGGGGTGTCCGTCGTCCTGACCATCGTCTATTACGTGCTGTTCGTCTTCTGGTTGCTGCTCATCGCGCGGATCGTCATCGAGGTGGTGCGCAGCCTGGCCAGGGACTGGCACCCGCGAGGGGTGATGGCCATCGTGCTCGAGACGATGCTCAGCGCGACGGACCCCCCGGTGCGCCTGCTCCGCAGAGTCATCCCGACGATCCCCATCGGAGGGGCGCGGTTGGATGTGTCGATTATGGTTCTGTTGTTTGTAGTGTTCATACTGATGGTGAACGTCGGCGCCGCCGTGCCGCGGTGAGCAGACGTGCGTGCCAGCACGAGCAAGCCAAGCTGTACCCCCACTTAACTGGACTGTCGAGGAATGCCTGAGGTGATCGTCCGATGCCGCTGACTCCCGCTCATGTGCACAATGTTGCGTTCAGCAAGCCGCCCATTGGCAAGCGTGGATACAACGAGGACGAGGTCGATGCCTTCCTGGACATGGTCGAGCAGGAGCTCGCCCGTCTGGTCGAGGAGAACAACGACCTCAAACACCGCCTGGAGGAGCTCGACCAGCAGGCGGAGTTGGGCGGTCCCGCCGCAGGCGCGAGCAGTGTGAACGTGACGAAGAACGAGCCTTCGGCTGCCAAGGACGCCGACCAAGCAAAACCAGAAACGCCGGTCGCCGCGCCTGCACCAGTACCGCCGACGGCCGTGGCACCGGCCCAGCCCGCGTTCGGGCAGTCCGCGCAACAGCAGGCGGCAACGCCCACGCCGGCCGCCGCAGCGACGGCTCCCGAAGCGCCGACCTCTTCAGCTCCGGCCGCCCAGTCTGCCGGCTCGACTGGTTCGGACCCAGCCGATCACCACCTGCGGGCAGCCAAGATCCTCGGCCTTGCCCAGGAGATGGCCGACCGCCTTACCGGCGAAGCCAAGGCCGAGTCCGAGCAGCTCGTCGGTGGTGCCCGTACCAAGTCCGAGGCCACGCTCAGCGACGCCAAGACCCGCTCGGAGCAGATGCTCAGCGATGCGAAGTCGAAGTCGGAGCAGATGCTCACCGAGGCGAAGTCGAAATCCGAGCAGATGGTCACCGAGGCGCGGGCCAAGTCCGAGGCCATGCTGAGTGACGCTAAGACCCGCTCGGAAACCATGCAGCGCCAAGCTAAGGAGCGGGCAGATTCGCTGCAGGCCGAGTCCGAGCGCAAGCACACCGAGATGATCAGCACGATCACCGAGAAGCGGACCGGCCTGGAAAAGCACATCGATGAGCTCAGCACCTTCGAGCGTGAGTACCGCAGCAGGCTGAAGTCCTACCTCGAGTCGCAGCTGCACGAGCTGGGGCAGCGGGGCGGTGCGGCACCGGCGGACAGCGTCCGTGGCGGCGCAGACGTACCTGCCGGCCAGCGCGCCGAGCAGGGCAACTGAGCACTGACCTGACGTGCTGATTCTCGCGCTCGGGGCCGTCGTTGTCGGCTTGGTGTTCCTGGTGGTCTCCTTCGTGACGGAGAACACCGCTTGGGCATGGGGTTGCATCGGTGCCTGCGGGCTCGCCGCGGTCGTGCTCGTAGTCGACACCATGCGCCGTCGGCGCGCCCCGCAAGCGAATGTAGCTGAGGCACCGGTGGACGCAGCAGATGCGAGTGCCGATGTCGCCGGTGAGGCTGTGGCGCCGGCCCCCCCGCCCCCCGAGGAGGCTGACTCTGCGGCCGCGACGACGCAGCAGTTCACCCGGCCCGAGTCAGCGCCCGTGGCGTCGTCCTCACCCGAGCCCGACGCGGAGTCGACTCAGGTGATCATCGGGGGCCCGTCCGACGACCGCGAGCCCGACGAGGAAGACGTCGACGCCGCCGATGCGCTGGCAGTGGGTGGCCTGTCCGATGAGGTCGTGGTCGTTGACGAGCATCCACGGTTCCACCTGAGCTCCTGCCCCTGGTTGGGAGACAAGCCGACCCTGCCGCTGCCCGTCGAGGAGGCAGTCGAGCTGGGATTCACCGGGTGTGCCCGTTGCCGGCCGTCGACGGTGTTGGCCGCGCACTCGCGCGCCCGTTAGACTCAACACCAGCGTCGATCCGGCCATCACCGGGGAGCTTCCGGAAGAACAGGGTCGTAGTTCCCGAGTAGTTCCCGAGCTGCGTAGGCCCCTATTAGAACCGGACGGGTGGCCCGTCACAGCCGCAACGAGTGGCTTCCTTGGGAGCAAGCGGGGTGGTACCGCGGTGCGGGCGCAACGGCGCCTTCCTCGTCCCCGTGCCGAAGCGGCACGAGGGAGCGCAGAGTCGTGAGTACAGCGGACGTGATTTACCCCAAGGTCGACCTCACCGACGGCCACGCCACCGGCTCCCCGTCCTTTCCCGCCCTTGAGCAACGGGTACTCAGCGAGTGGGAGCGCGACGGCACCTTCCGGGCCTCCATCGCCCAGCGGAGCGGCGCACCCGAGTATGTCTTCTACGACGGTCCGCCCTTCGCCAACGGGCTGCCGCACTACGGGCATCTACTCACCGGCTACGTCAAGGACGTCGTGCCCCGCTACCAGACCATGCGGGGCAAGCGGGTCGATCGCCGCTTCGGGTGGGATTGCCACGGGCTGCCCGCCGAGGTGGAGGCGGAGAAGCAGCTCGGGATCAAGCACAAGTACGAGATCGAGCAGATGGGCGTCGCGGAGTTCAACGCTGCCTGCCGATCCTCGGTGCTGCGCTACACCGATGAGTGGCGCAGCTACGTCACCCGCCAGGCGCGCTGGGTGGACTTCGACCACGACTACAAGACCCTGGACACCGACTACATGGAGTCGGTGATGTGGGCGTTCAAGACGTTGTGGGACAAGGAGTTGGTGTACGAAGGCTTCCGCGTGCTGCCCTACTGCTGGCACGACGAGACGCCGCTGAGCAACCACGAGACCCGGATGGACGACACCTACCGGCAGCGCCAAGACCCGGCCGTCACGGTGACCATGCCACTGCACGCACCCGGCTCGGTATTGGACAGTGCCGTAAGCCCGCTGGATGGGGCCGAGGCACTGATCTGGACCACCACGCCGTGGACGCTGCCGTCGAACCTGGCGATGGCCGTGCACCCGGATGTCGACTACGTGCAGGTGCGGGTGGGCGAGCGACGGTACGTCCTGGCCGAGGCCCGAGTTGCTGCCTACGCCAGGGAGCTGGGGGAGAACCCGGAGGTCGTGTCGACGCACAAAGGCTCGGAGCTGCTCGGGCTGGCCTACATCCCGCCGTTCGACTTCTTCCTCGGCCGCGACCACGCGCACCGCATCCTCGCGGCGGACTACGTCACCACCACCGACGGCACCGGCGTCGTGCACATCGCCCCGGCCTTCGGTGAGGAGGATAAGGTCGTGACCGATGCCGCCGGCATCGAACCCGTGGTGCCGGTGGACCCAAGCGGGGAGTTCACCACCGAGGTCGCCCCCTATGCAGGTGTGCAGGTATTTCAGGCCAATCCGTTGATCATCCGGGACCTCAAGGCAGCCGGCCGGCTACTGCGCCAGGAGACCTACAACCACCCCTATCCGCACTGCTGGCGCTGCGGCAACCCGCTGATCTACAAGGCGGTGTCCTCCTGGTTCGTCGCCGTCACGCAGTTCCGCGAGCGCATGGTGGAGCTGAACCAGCAAATCAGCTGGGTGCCCGAGCACATCCGGGACGGCCAGTTCGGCAAGTGGCTGGAAGGAGCCCGGGACTGGTCGGTCAGCCGGAACCGCTACTGGGGCAGCCCGATTCCGGTGTGGATCTCCGACGACCCGAGTTTTCCGCGCACCGACGTCTACGGCTCGCTGGATGAGCTGGAACGCGACTTCGGGGTACGGCCCGCCGACCTGCACCGCCCCTACATCGATGAGCTGACGCGGCCCAATCCGGACGACCCCAGCGGGAGCTCCACCATGCGCCGGGTGCCGGAGGTGCTGGACTGCTGGTTCGAGTCCGGCTCCATGCCCTACGCCCAGCTGCACTACCCCTTCGACAACCGCGAGTGGTTTGAGAGCCACTACCCCGGTGACTTCATCGTGGAGTACAACGGGCAGACCCGCGGCTGGTTCTACACACTGCACGTGCTGGCCACGGCCTTGTTCGACCGGCCGGCGTTCCGCACGGTGGTGGCGCACGGCATCGTGCTCGGCGACGACGGCGCCAAGATGAGCAAGTCCAAGAGCAACTACCCCGACGTCACCGAGGTCTTCAATCGGGACGGCTCCGACGCCATGCGCTGGTTCCTGATGGCCTCACCGATCCTGCGCGGTGGCAACCTCATCGTCACCGAGCAGGGCATCCGCGAGGGGGTGCGCCAGGCGCTGCTGCCGCTGTGGAACTCCTGGGGTTTCCTGCAGCTCTACGCGGAGAAATCGGGTGTCTGGCGCACCGACTCCACCAACATCCTTGACCGGTACATCTTGGCCAAGCTCGCCGCGTGCCGGGACGTGATCACCGCGGCCCTGGACGCCAACGACATCGCCCGGGCCTGCGAGGAGCTGCGACACTTCTGTGACGCGCTGACCAACTGGTATGTGCGCCGCTCCCGTCCCCGGTTCTGGGTCGTCGACCTCGACGCGGTGGACACCCTGCACACGGTGCTGGAGGTGACCTGCCGCTTGGCGGCGCCGCTGCTGCCGTTGATCAGCGAGGTCATCTGGCGAGGCCTCACCGGCGAGCGCTCAGTGCATCTGACCGACTGGCCGGGCCCGGACGAGCTGCCCGCCGACGCCGAGCTGGTGGCGGCGATGGACGAGGTACGGGCGGTGTGCTCAGTGGTCTTGGGACTCCGGAAATCTCAGCAGCTGCGGGTCCGGCTGCCGCTGCCGTCGGTGACTGTGGCCGCGGCCGACTCCGCCCGCCTGGAGCCGTTCAACGGCCTTATTGCCGATGAGGTGAACGTCAAGCAGGTGCGGCTGTCCACCGATGTCGACGCGCACGGGCGCTTCGAGCTGGTGGTCAACGCTCGCGCCGCCGGGCCGCGGATCGGCAAGGACGTGCAGCAGGTGATCAAAGCCGTCAAGGCCGGTGAGTGGTCGCAGCGGGCCGACGGCAGCGTGGAGGCCGGCGGCATCCGGCTGCTACCCGGCGAGTTCACCGAGCGGCTGGTCGCAGTGGAGCCGGCGTCGACCGCGGCTCTGCCGAACGGGGAGGGCCTGGTGGTTTTGGATACCGAGCTCACCGAGGAGCTGGAGGCCGAGGGCTGGGCGAAGGACCGCATCCGCGAACTGCAGGAGGCCAGGCGGACCGCCGACTTTGCGGTCTCCGACCGGATCCGGCTCCTTCTGGCGGTCCCGCAGGCGCGCTACGAGTGGGCACAGCGTCATCGGGACCTCATCGCCCGGGAGGTCCTGGCCGTGGAGCTGGCCCTGGTCGATGCGCTGCCGGATGGGGTGCTGCTGGGCGATGGTGTCCGCGCCGAGCTGAGCCTGGCCACCTCGAGTTGAGCTGGAGCAGCGCGCCGGTCGGGAGCGCGCGACGCAGCTCGGGTGCGACGTCGGGCCGTCGCCCGTCGTCCCGGACCGTGAACTGCGCGCGCAGATCCGTCGCCCGCTCGGAACGCAATTGCACCACGGCGTCGATCCAGTAGGTGGACGGACCTGGCACTCGGGGATCGCCAAACGTACCGCGCATCCAGGTGGCGCTCACCGGCGCTCCGAGCCCGAGAAATCGCCTGGTCAACGGCTCGAGGTCGTGCCTGATCTGTGCGGTACCGGTCTTCTGCGCGGTCGGTGATGCCGGTGCCACCGCGCCACAGGAGGCGGCCAATAACACGCAACCCAGCATCGTGACCACAGACGGCATTGAGCGGCGCACAGGAATACGGTACGACGAGTGAACCCCTCCGAGAGCGCGGTGCGGTCCCGCGCCGACGCGGCGCCCCGCCGACGCGGCGCCGAGCCCGGGCAGCGTTCGCGGCTTTCGGCCCGGCCTTCATCGCGTCGGTGGCGTACATCGACCCGGGCAACTTCGCCACCAACGTCACCGCTGGGGCCAATACGGCACCCTGCTGATCTGGGTCGTGGTGCTCGCCAGCCTGCTGTCCATGGTGGTGCAGTACCTGTCGGCCAAGCTCGGCATCGCCACCGGTTCCAGCCTCCCTGAGCTGTGTCGGGAACGGTTCCGCCCGGGTGCCCGCATCGGGCTGTGGCTGCAGGCGGAGCTGGTGGTGATCATGACCGACTTGGCCGAGTTCGTCGGCGGTGCCATCGCACTCAAGCTGCTGTTCGGTATTCCGCTGTTCGGCGGCGGTCTGCTGATGGTCGTGCTCGTCTTCGTCATTCTCATGCTGCGCGTGCGCGGGCGAGACGGCTTCGTGCCGGTGGTGTTCGCGTTGCTGTTCGTGGTGGTACTCGCGTTCGCCTACCAGGCCGTGACGTCCTCGGTGGGCATCGGCGAGGTCGCCTCGGGCCTCATTCCCCGACTACAGGGCGCGGACAGCGCCTACCTGGCCGCGGGGATCATCGGCGCCACCATGATGCCGCACGTCATCTACCTGCACTCCGGTCTCACCCAGCACATGGAGGAGCCGCGGGCAGAGCAGGTGCAACGTCGGGTGCGCGCTACGCGGTGGGACGTCATCCTCGCGCTGGCGGTCGCCGGCACGGTGAACGTGATCATCGTGGTCTCCGCTGTCGGGTTGCGGGGCAACGCCGGTGAGTCGTTGGAAGAAGCGCATGCCGCTTTTGTGCTGCAGGCAGGGGCCGCGACGGGTCTGGTGTTCGCCGTGGCGTTGCTGGCCTCGAGCGTGGCGTCCTCGTGCGTCGGGGTCTACACCGGGCAGATGATCATGCAGGGGTTTCTGCGACGGCAGGTGCCGATCTGGGTGCGGCGCGCGGTGTCCGCCCTGCCGCCACTGTTGATCCTCGGGCTGGGCACCGATGCCACCGCGGCGTTGGTGCTCAGCCAGGTGGTGCTGTCCTTCGGTATTCCGTTCGCCCTCATCCCGCTGATCATGTTCACCCGTGACCGGGAGCTGATGGGTTCCGCGGTGAACGGCCGCCTCACCACCGCGGTGGCGGTGGCGATCGCGAGCGTCATCATCGGCCTCAACGTGTTTCTGCTCGTGCAGACCTTCGCCGGCTTGTGAGCGGCCGTTCGGCTAGCTCTTCCAGCTGACGCCGTTGCCGATCTGCTGCGCCAGCTTCAGTCCGTCCTTCGGTCGGCTGAACACCTCGTTGCCGTTCAGCTGGACGCGGCCGTCGAGCGGCAGGGGCTTGGTCAGGTCGAGGGTGAGGGTGAGGGTGCCGCCGCCGGTCACACGGTAGGAGTCGACGTTCAGCGTGCCCTGGTCGTTGGGCAGCGTCCAGGTGGGAGTGAGCGGCGTCTGGGTCACCTGCACGCCGAGCGTGATCGTGCTGTCGCGCATCGCATTGAGCGTCAGCACCGTATCCTGGCGCAGGCCGAGACCAAGGCTGTCGATCTGTTGGCTCACCGTCCACACCGCACCAACGCCCACCGGCTCACCGGGAAGCACGGGCAGGAATTGGATCGCCTGGCGTTGTGCCTGCTCGGCGGCGGAGCGGCCTGCGTCACTGAGCGCGGCCGGCGGATCGAGCACCAGCTGGCTCACTGCGCCTGCCGGGGTGACGGTCACTGTCGACGTCGACCCGACGGCCTTGGCCAAGGCGTCGCTCAGCGTGGTGTCCGGGGAGCTCGGGGTGCCGATGGTCAGGCCAACCGTGTGCGTTGCAGCGTCTGCGGGGCCATGTGGGCGGGCGGTGAGCGGCAGGGTCACCTCCGGCGAGGACTGGTCCGACGGTGGGTTGGTGCCGATGGTCTGGCTGATCGTCGAAGTCGAGGTGAGCGAGACCTGCTGGGCGGACTCCGGAGTGGCGTGCAGGACCAGAGTAGTGCGCGGGCCGGCGCCGGGATTGTTCACCGTCACGGTGACCGGGGGAATGGCGACCGTGACCGCGGCGGAAGGCGGAGCGCCCGCCCCCGCAGCGGGCGCCGCGGCGGGGGCGGGCGTAGGTCCTGAGCAGGCCAGGAGGGTGGCGCAGGCCAGCACGGCTCCCGCGACGCTCACCGTGCTGCCGGTCCTTCGCTGTGTCCACACGGTACCCACCGTAGTGGCGACGTCGGTACTGGGACACTGATGTCCGGCGCGGTGCACGAACGAGGCGACACCGCGATAGGCGAACGGAGGAGTCGGCGCGTGCAGCTGGAGTACCTCCTGGGCGCCGGCGCGGTGGTGCTGCTGGTCGGAATGATCGGCGTGTGGGCGTCGTCGAAGATCGGGCTGCCCGCCTTGCTGCTGTTCCTCGCCATCGGCTTGGCCATCGGCGAGGCCGGGCTCGGTCTGCGCTTTTCCGACGCAGAGCTGACCGAGGAGCTCGGCATGGCCGCGCTGGTGTTAATCTTGACGGAGGGTGGCCTGAGCACCCGGTGGCGCAGCGTGCGCCCGGCGCTCGGGCTCGGTGTTGCCCTGGCCACGGTGTCGGTACTGGTCAGCATGCTGGTCGTGGGCACGGCGGTGCATCTGCTGTTGGGCTTGGACTGGAGGATCGCGTTGTTGTGGGGGGCGGTGCTGTCCTCCACCGACGCTGCAGCGGTGTTCAGCGTGCTGCGCACCCTCACGGTGCGGCGTCGGCTGGTGGGTGCGCTGGAGCTGGAGTCGGGGTTGAACGACGCGCCCGTGGTCATCGCCGTCACCCTGCTCGCGGGCCCCGGAAGTGTGCCGTGGTGGACCCCGGCCACGGTGGCATACGAGCTGGGCGTCGGAGCGCTGGTCGGCGTGCTGCTCGGGTGGGGTGGCGCGTGGGCGCTGCGTCGAATTGCGCTGCCCTCCACCGGGTTGTATCCGGTTGCGGCCTTGGCCGTCTGTGTGCTCAGCTTCTCCTCGGGCCAGCTCGTCCACGCCTCGGGCCTGTTGGCCACCTATGTCTGCGCCCTGGTACTCGGCAATGCCCACTTGCCGCACCGGGTGGCCACCCTGTCCTTCGCCGAGGGCATGGGCTGGCTGGCCCAGATCGGGGTGTTCGTGCTGCTGGGCGTGTACGTCACACCCCAGCGGCTGCCCGGTGCCATTGTCGACGCCGTGCTGATCGGCCTGGTGCTGCTGGCCGTGGCGCGACCGTTGTCGGTGGTGGCCGGCGCGTTGCCGCTGCGCATTCCGTGGCGGGAGCAGGCGTTTCTGTCGTTTGCGGGCTTACGCGGTGCAGTCCCCATCGTGTTGGCCACCATCCCGCTGGTCAAAGGTGTGGTCGGGGCGGAGCGATTGCTCGATGTGGTGTTCGTCCTGGTGGTGGTGTTCACGTTGATCCAGGGCACCTCGTTGCCGTGGGTGGCGCGCTGGCTGAAGGTGACCGTGACCGGTGAGATGCAGGAGGTCTCGGTGGACGCGGCGCCACTGGAGAGGTTGGGCGCAGATCTGTTGCAGGTGCAGATACCGGCGGGTTCGCGCCTGCACGGGGTATACCTCGGCGAGCTGCGGTTGCCCAAGGGCGCGACGGTGAGCCTGGTCGTGCGGGAGGGCGACGGTTTCATGCCCGATGTAGGCACCAGGCTGCGCCGGGGTGACCAGATTCTCGTCGTCACCACCTCGGGGGTGCGGGAGGCGACCGAAGCGCGGATCCGGGCCGTAGACGCGGGTGGTCGACTGGCCCGTTGGCGGGGTGTGACCGGGCGGCCGTGACGGATCGGGGATGATGGTGGGTGTGAGCACCGAACCCAAACCCGACGTGGACGCTGACGTGGGTGCCGGCCCTGCGGTGATCAACCGCCCGCGGCGGGTGCGCCTGCTGGTGGTGATTGCGGTGCTGGTGGTGCTCGCTGACCTGGTGAGCAAGGTCGTCGTGGTGGCCAAGCTCCACCCCGAACAGCCGGTGCGCGTGATCGGGGGCGCCTTCTATTTCGTGCTGATTCGCAATCCGGGCGCGGCCTTCTCGGTGGCGACGGGCATGACCTGGCTGCTCACCCTCGTGGCGGTGGTGGTCGTGTTCGTCATCGTGCGCATGGCCCGCAGGCTGCGCTCGGTCGGCTGGGCCTGGGGGCTCGGGCTGGTGCTTGGCGGTGCGCTGGGCAACCTCATCGACCGGATATTCCGTGCCCCGGGAGTGCTGCGCGGACACGTGGTCGATTTTCTCTCCGTCGTCCTGCCGGGCGGCTACCACTGGCCGGTGTTCAACCTCGCCGATTCCTCCATCGTCAGCGGCGGAATCTTGTTGGTACTGCTCGCGTTTCTCGGTCGCGAGCCCGACGGCTCCCGTGCCGCCCGCAAACGTGATGAGGCAGTTCGTGGCTGACACCCGTTCCATGCCGGTGCCCGACGGCTTGGACGGGCTGCGGGTGGACGCCGGCCTGGCCCGGCTGCTCGGGTTCTCCCGTACGGCGGTCGCGGCGATCGCCGCGGACGGCGGGGTGGTGCTGGACGGTCGAGCGGCGGGCAAGTCCGACCGGTTGACGTCCGGCTCCTGGCTGGAGGTCACCTTCCCCGAGCCGGAACGGGAGCCCGTCCCGCATGCGGAGCCGGTGGAGGGATTGCGAGTGCTGCTCGCCGACGACGACATCATCGTGGTGGACAAGCCGGTGGGAGTCGCGGCGCATCCCAGCCCCGGGTGGACCGGACCCACGGTGGTCAGCGGCCTGGTGGCCGCCGGCTACCGCATCGCCACGTCCGGTGCGGCGGAGCGCCAGGGCATCGTGCACCGCCTCGACGTCGGCACCTCCGGGGTGATGGTGGTCGCGGCCTCCGAACACGCGTACACGGTGCTCAAGCGGGCGTTCAAGGAGCGCACGGTGGACAAGCGCTATCACGCGGTGGTGCAGGGCCACCCCGATCCCAGCAGCGGCACCATCGACGCGCCGATCGGCAGGCATCCCAAGCACGACTGGCGCTTTGCAGTCCTGGCGGACGGCAAGCCCAGCGTGACCCACTACGACACGATCGAGGCGTTTCCCACCGCCAGCCTGCTCGACGTGCACCTGGAGACGGGACGAACCCACCAGATCCGGGTGCATTTCGCCGCGTTGCGCCACCCGTGCTGCGGAGACATCACCTACGGGGCCGACCCGACGCTGTCCGCACGTCTCGGACTGCGCAGACAGTGGCTGCACGCGCACTCGCTCGGCTTCGCCCACCCCGCCGACGGGCACTGGGTGCAGGTGCGTAGCGAGTACCCCGACGACCTGCAGCACGCGCTGGACCTGCTCCGCGCCACCGCCTGAGCGCCGATGTTGTCGCGCTTCGGCTGGCTGGTCGCGGTCGTCGTCGTCGCGGCCACGGTGCTCGCGCTCGGCCTCAACACCACGGTGCGACGCGCGGGGACGGCCGGGGTCGCCCTCGGGCCGAGTAGCGGCGAGCAGGTGGACTCCTACTTGGAGCATGCGGCGCTCCCGGCTGCCGGCGGTCCGTACTGGGCGTTGGTGACGCTGCGCGCCGAGCTGACGGCGTCGGCGGCCGCGGCCATTCCCGGACCGGCGCGGCTGGCCCGGGTGGTGCTGCAGGTGCCCATCGACCGGGTGCAGACCGCGCAGCTGAGCCTCGACCTCGCCGACCAGCGCGACCGGGCCGTCGATCTGCAGGCTGCCATGAGAGCGGCAGCTGACCAGCTGCAGCGGATTCCGGCCGCCGATGACCGGGCCGCCGCGGTCACACAGGTCTCGGTGTCCCGCTTGCGCGGCGACTGCACCTGTGTGCTGGCCATGCTGGTGCATGGTTCGGCGGATGCGCTCCGCGTGATCGCCGCGCAACAATCGGTGCGCGCGGTCCAGGCCGCGCCTGCGGGGACGGAGCTGCGCGCGCTGTCGGTGATGCCGCTGCTGCCCGAGCAGACCGCGGTGGTGGCGCCGCCGCCCGACGACGGGCCGATACCCGCGCCGTGAGGAGTTGACGGGGTCCCGCGGCCACCGCACGCTGAAGAAATGTTCGAACGGTTCACCGAACGCGCCCGTCGCGCCGTCGTGCTCGCCCCGGCTCGCATCACCTGCTGCTCGCCGCCCTTGACGACCCGAGCAGCGCGGCCGTGCGGGCTCCGGAAACGGCCGGTGTCGACCTCGACCGGGCCCGCACCGCGCTGCGCGACGTCGACATCGACATCGCCGGCACCAGCGACGAACCACCCGGTCAGGAAGCTCGGTGACCCGGCGTCCGAGGCTTCCGCGGAAGAATCGCTCAGGCCGTCAGCCCCACGGACGCCGACGTTGCCAACGGGTTGTTACGCAGGCCGCCAGTCGGGGAAGGGCTTTCACCAGCCTCCATGCGCTCGATGTCCTCCAGCAGGTAGGCGTTCACTGAGCCCAGCCACTCGTGCACATCGGGATACCGCTCAATCTCCCCGCCGGCCTGCCGGATCACCGGGTGCCCACCATTGGGCGAGAGCGGACCGTAGCGCCACAGCAGGAACTGACCCGACTACGTTCGCCTGCCCGGTCCCGCCCCGGTAACGTTGGCGCGGATCTCCTGCGCCCCACTGAGCCACACCACGATGCGGGTGCTCACGTGCGGCCCCTCACCCGGGCTGCGCTACGCCGACTCCACTCAGTGGAACACCTGGACCACTCCCTTTACGCCTCCCGGTGACCCGGCCACCGCCCCGCTCGCCGGGCGGCCGCAGTGAAGCGGACCGTCGGCGCAGCGCCCGCCACCAGCGAGGCGAGCTCGCCGGGGTCACCGGGCGCTGTGAGCGCCGCCGGCCGTGCTCTCCTCACGGCTGTGGTGGGCACTTCCACGGTGCTCGAGGGCCCGCTCCACCCGCCGGCCCGCGGCCCGCAGCGTCGCCAACTCGGCGGTGTCGAAGCCCTCGGCCTGGACCGTCTGGCGCAGCCGCGCCAGCTGGTGGCTGACCACCGGCCGCTGCTCGGGGTGCGCCCGCCAGCCGATCTCGGCGAGCAGCGCGAACAGCCGAGCCAGCAGCTGCGGGTCCGAGGCGCCGTAGCGGCGGGGCTGGGCGATGGCGACGTCGACAAGCTCGGCGAAGTCGGGCCGCATGACGACGACGCGGACCCGGCGGTCCGCGTCGTCGTCGGTGCGGTCGCGCAGCAGGCTGGGGCCGAGGTCGCGGTCGGCCAGCTCACACAGCAACGTCGAGATGTGGCCGAGCGCGTGCACCGCGGTCGTGGGGTCGTTGATGCCGGGGGAGAGCGCCTTGTTGGTCACGTCGGTGAGCTGGCGCAGCCCGAAGCCGATGTCCTGGGCCGCCGTTCGCTCGGGCCCGACCCGCACCGCGTCGGCGACCGCGCTGCGCAGCTCGGCGAGGGTGTCTTCGGTCAGCGGGCCGTCCTCGGACCAGGCCTCACCGATGGGGGTACCGGTGACCACCGAGTAGCCGGGGCTCACGTCGAGCAGGACGACGGCGGCGGCCGCCTGCGCGGCCGTGACCAGGTCGGCCTCGTCGAGGCTGGTCACGAAGCCCGAAGACGCGGCAAACAGGATCTCGGAGTCGGGCGGCGGCACGGGGGCGGCCATGCTGTCCTGCGGGTCGCGTCGCTCGGCGAGCACCGCGCCTACCGTGGCGGTGGCGTCGGCGTGGACGTAGCGGAGCATGGTCTCCACCCGGATGAGCGCGGCGAGGTGGGCCAGGAACAGCACCAGCCCGAGGACGCTGGCGATCGCGAGGACGTAGGACAGGGTGACCGAGAGCCGCGGGACGAAGACGTCGCTGCCGCCGCGGACGGTCCGCAGCACCGTCAGCGCGTAGGTGAACGTGGTGAGGAACAGGGCCAGCGTCGCCTGCACGAAGAGGTCACTGGTGAAGGTGCGCAGCAGCCGGGGCGAGAACTGGCTGCTCGCCAGCTGCAGGGTGACCACCGTCAGCGAGAAGGTCAGCGACGTCACGGTGATCAGCGAGCTCGCGACGGCGCCGAGGACCGACCGGGCGGCGTTGCCGTCCCCTCCGAACAGGAGCTGGGAGAGCAGTAGGGGCAGCTGGTCCCCGATCGCGCTGTCGACCACCGGCAGGCCCACCCCGGCGGCGACCGCCAGGACGACGCCGAGAACGGGTAGCGGCCACAGCTGAGTGCGGACGGTGTCGCGCACGGACGACAGCACCGCCCTCACGCGAGTTCCTCGCTCGGTCGTCGGGTGCGCGGCAAGGCACGGCTCCAGCAGGTCCACGGGGCTCGCCGCACCGGGGCGGCGACGGACCGAAAGCGGCGGTGGCGACAAGCGCGCGCCGACGCTCCGATAGTACCCAAGCTAGCACCCAAGAGCGACACCGCGCTGTGCACCTGCTCGAGGCAGCTTCGTTACGGCCGAAGCGCCACGCATCCGACCACAAGCTTCAGCGCCCGAGGCTGACGAGCCTGCTGCACCACTACGCCAGCCGACTGAGGACTGCGCTGGCTAGGCAGTTCGCCAGTCCAGCGGAGGTGTATCGAGCGTCGCCCGCCACCGGATTCCAACGATGCCGGCCTGCGCATCGACCTCGAACACGGTGTGCCCGCCGACCGTTTCTCCGGCGGCGACACCCCGGCGAAACGGGGGGCGCGAGCTGAGGACGATTCCCGCCTTGCCCACCTCGGCTCCGTCGGCGAGGACCACGGTGAGGCAGGTATCCGGCACGGCCTCAAACCCCGTGGGGCCACCGGTCACCTCGGTGTGCACGACGGTGGCTCGCATGCCTGCGCTCAGCGGGTGGCCGGCCGCGGCGATCAGCGCGTCAGCGGTGTCCACCACCTCGACCAGGGTGATGGAGACCGCCTCACCGGTGGGACTCGTCGACGACAAGGTGTCACCGACCGTTGCCGCCAAGGGCGCCGGGTTGGACTGTGGCGGTTGACGTGCCCAGGCAGCCGATTGCGGGACACCCCAGCCCAGCGGCGTGCTCGGCGGGGTAGTCCACACCGGTGGCGGTGCAGCGGCGGGCGGACCGGTCCAGAGCTGCCGAGCGGGTGGTTGCTGCGCGCGGACCCACCCGTGCAGCGCGGCGCGATCACCCTCCACCCCCACTACCAGCGGCAGCCCCAACTGGGCCATTCGGAGCAGCCGTACCGCCGCCTCCTCGGTGTTGACCCCGGCACGCGCGGCGATCTGGGCCACCGGCGCACGACCGGAATCAGCAAGCGCGGAAGCCAGCCGCAGGTCAGTGGGGTCCGGGGTCGTCACGGGGGTTCACGGTACTGCCACGGCCGGCTGGGTAGGCCCGAAACCGTCGGCGGGAGGGCTTAGACTTCGGCCGATCATCGAGCTCTGCCGAGAGGGGCATGCGTCAGTGTCAAACCCGTCCGGAGCAGGGCCACCTCGCGCTGGGTCATCTCGAGCGGCCTCCTTCGTCCACCTGCACAACCACACCGAGTACTCGATGCTCGACGGTGCCGCGAAGGTGTCGCCGCTGTTCGACGAGGCAGAGCGCCTGGGCATGTCCGCGGTGGCGATGACCGATCACGGCAACATGTACGGCGCCAGCGAGTTCTACAACCAGGCCCGCTCACACGACATCAAGCCGATCATCGGGATCGAGGCCTACCTGGCGCCGGAATCGCGGTTGCACACCAAGCGGGTGCTGTGGGGCGATCGCAGTCAAAAGTCCGATGACGTGTCGGGCAGCGGCGCCTACACCCACATGACCATGGTGGCGGAGAACGCGACCGGCTTGCGCAACTTGTTCACGCTGTCCAGCTTGGCCTCGTTGGAGGGTCAGCTCGGCAAGTGGCCGCGGATGGACGCCGAGATCATCGCCGAGCACGCCGAGGGCATCATCGCCACCACCGGGTGTCCCTCCGGCGAGGTGCAGACCCGACTGCGTCTTGGTCACGACAAGGAGGCGCTGGAGGCCGCGGCCAAGTGGCGGGACATCTACGGAGCGGACAACTTCTTTCTCGAGCTGATGGACCACGGACTGTCCATCGAGATGCGGGTCCGCGAGGGGCTGCTGGAGATCGGACGCAAGCTGGACCTCAAGCCGCTGGCCACCAACGACTGCCACTACGTCACCAAGGCCGACGCCACCAACCACGAGGCGTTGCTGTGCATCCAGACCGGCAAGACGCTCAGCGATCCCACCCGGTTCAAATTCGATGGCGACGGTTACTACCTCAAGTCCGCGCAGGAGATGCGCGAGCTCTGGGACCGCCAGGTCCCCGGGGCGTGTGACAACACCTTGCTCATCGCCGAGCGGGTGCAGCCCTATGACGACGTGTGGGCCCATCACGACCGGATGCCGATCTTCCCGGTGCCCGAGGGGGAGACCCAGGACAGCTGGCTGCGCAGCGAGGTACTCACCGGGTTGGCCCAGCGCTTTCCCGGTGGTGCGCCGGACGGTTACCCCGAGCGGGCCGACTTCGAGCTCGATGTCATCACCCAGAAGGGGTTCCCCGCGTACTTCCTGGTCGTCGGTGACCTGGTGCGCCACGCCGAGAAGGTCGGTATCCGGGTCGGTCCCGGACGTGGTTCGGCGGCGGGTTCATTGGTGGCCTACGCCTTGGGCATCACCAACATCGACCCGCTCCCACACGGGTTGCTGTTCGAACGCTTCCTCAACCCGGAACGTCCCTCGTCGCCGGACATCGACATCGACTTCGACGACCGTCGCCGCGGCGACATGGTGCGCTACGCCACCGAGCGCTGGGGATCTGACCGCGTTGCGCAGGTGATCACCTTCGGCACGATTAAGACCAAGGCGGCCATCAAGGACTCCGCCCGCGTGCAGTTCGGCCAGCCGGGATTTTCTCTCGCCGACCGCATCTCCAAGGCGCTGCCCCCGCCGGTGATGGCCAAGGACATCTCCGTCGCCGGTATCACCGACCCCACCCACGAGCGCTACGGCGAGGCGGCCGAGGTCCGAGCGCTGATCGACAGCGATCCGGACGTCCGCAAGATCTACGACACCGCGCTCGGGTTGGAGGGCCTCGTCCGCAACGCCGGGGTACACGCCTGCGCGGTGATCATGTCTTCCGAGCCGTTGATGCAGGCCATCCCGATGTGGAAGCGCCCGCAGGACGGCGCCATCATCACCGGCTGGGACTACGGCTCGTGTGAGGCCATCGGCCTGCTCAAGATGGACTTCCTGGGCCTGCGCAACCTCACCGTCATCGGTGATGCCATCGAGAACATCAAGGCCAACCGCGACATCGACGTCGACCTCGACACTCTTGCGCTGGAGGACGACGCGACGTACGAGCTGCTCGGCCGGGGTGACACGCTCGGGGTGTTCCAGCTCGACGGCGGCCCGATGCGCGACCTCTTGCGCCGCATGCAGCCCACCGGCTTCGCCGACATCATCGCGGTCATTGCCCTGTACCGCCCCGGACCGATGGGGATGAACGCGCACAACGACTACGCCGACCGCAAGAACAACCGTCAGGAGATCACCCCGATCCACCCGGAGCTCGAGGAGCCGCTCAAGGAGATCTTGCAGGAGACTTACGGCCTGATCGTGTACCAGGAGCAGATCATGCGCGTCGCGCAGAAGGTCGCCGGGTACACGATGGGCCGCGCCGACGTGCTGCGCAAGGCCATGGGTAAGAAAAAGAAGAAAGTGCTGGAACAGGAGTATGCCGGCTTCCAGGAAGGTATGCGCGCCAACGGCTTCTCCGACGCGGCGGTCAAAGCCTTGTGGGAGACGATCTTGCCGTTCGCCGGATACGCCTTCAACAAGTCCCACGCCGCCGGGTATGGCCTCGTGTCCTTCTGGACGGCCTACTTGAAGGCGAACTTCCCCGCCGAGTACATGGCCGGCCTGCTGACCAGTGTCGGCGACGACAAAGACAAAGCCGCCATCTATCTGGCTGACTGCCGCCGGATGGGCATCACCGTGCTGCCGCCGGACGTCAACACCTCGGTGGTGAACTTTGCCTCCGTCGCCGAGGACATCCGCTTCGGGCTTGGTGGTGTGCGCAACGTCGGGTCCACAGTGGTCGCGTCGATCATCAACGCCCGAAAGGACAAAGGTGAGTTTGCCGACTTCTCCGATTATCTGTCCAAAGTGGACGCGGTCGCCTGCAACAAGAAGGCGATCGAATCCCTGATCAAGGCCGGGGGTTTCGACTCGCTCGGACACCCCCGCAAGGGTCTGCTGCTGGTGCACGCCGATGCCATCGACGCAGTGATGAGCACCAAGAAGGCCGAGGCGATCGGGCAGTTCGACCTGTTCGGTGGCGAGGATTCCACTGTGTCGTCGGTGTTTGACGTGCGGGTGCCCGACGACGAGTGGGAGACCAAGCACCGGCTCGCACTGGAGCGGGAGATGTTAGGGCTCTACGTCTCCGGGCATCCGCTGAACGGGGTGGAGCACGTGCTGGCCGCGCAGGCCGACACCACGATTCCGGCGATCTTGGAAGGTCTGGTCAAGGACGGTGCCCAGGTGACCCTGGGTGGCATTCTGGCCAGCGTCAACCGCCGGGTGAACAAGAACGGCGAACCGTGGGCCTCGGCGCAGCTGGAAGACCTCGTCGGGGGCATCGAGGTGCTGTTCTTCCCCAAGAGCTACTCGGTGCTGGGCATGGACGTCGCGGAGGACGCTGTGGTCCTGATCAAGGGCCGTGTCGCGGTGCGGGACGACAAGATCTCCCTCATCGCGAACGACCTTGCGGTGCCGGATCTGGCTGCGGCGGGGGTCGCGCAGCCCGTGCAGGTCAGCCTGCCCGCCCGCCTGTGCACGGCCGACCGGGTGGGCGCTCTCAAGGAGGTCCTGGCGGCGCACCCCGGGACGTCGGACGTGCACCTGCGGCTGGTGACGGGCAGCACCTCCCGGGTGTTGCGGCTGGATGATGGTCTGCGGGTGACTCCTACCTCGGCATTGATGGGCGATCTCAAGGCGCTGCTGGGCCCTGGCTGCCTGAGCAAGTAGTCCGGACGCCGCGCCGGAGCGAGCTAGAAGCCGATGGGCATACCGGCGTAATTTTCCGCCAGCCCGGTGGCTCCTGCGGTACTGTTCGCCACCCAGCGCAGCTGCGAGAGCTGCAGCTCGGCGTCAAAGGGATCGCCGCTCGTATGCAACATCGTGGTCATCCACCAGGAGAAATGCGTGCAGCGCCACACCCGCCGCAACGCGGTGTCGGAGTAGGCGTCGGCGAGCCGGGTGTCCCTGCTGCGCAACATCGCCGTCAGAGCGGGGCCGAGCAGCGCCACGTCGGCCACCGCCAGGTTCAGCCCTTTGGCGCCGGTCGGTGGCACGATGTGCGCGGCGTCGCCGGCGAGGAACAGCCGGCCGTGCCGCATCGGTGCCTGGACGAAGCTGTGCATGGGCAGCACGCTCTTGTCGGTGATCGGCCCGGGCGTGAGCTGCCACCCGTGCTGACCGTGCCCGAGCCGGGCGGCAAGCGCCTCCCAGATGCGGTCGTCGGGCCATTGGGCGATATCCGTACCCGGTTCCACCTGTAGGTACAAGCGGCTGATGGTCGGCGAGCGCATGGAGTGCAGCGCGAAGCCGTCCGGGTGCCAGGCGTAGATCAGCTCGTCCGTGGACGGCGCGACGTCGGCGAGGATCCCCAGCCACGAGTAGGGGTAGGTGCGTTCCCACGTACTTTTCTCGGCGTCGGGTACCGCAGCGCGGCTCGGGCCGAAGGAACCGTCGCATCCCACGATCACCTCGGCGTCGAGTCGCACCTCGCGCTCATCGGCGTCTCGGAAGGTGACGAAGGGGTGCTCGGTTGTCAGGTCGTGCAGCGCGATGTCGCTGATCTCGTAGCTGAACGCCTGCCCGGCGGCTTCCCGTGCGCGACCCAGGTCCTTGGTGACCTCGGTCTGGCCGTACACCCAGACGCTGCGTCCGGCCAGGTCGACGAAGTCGAGGTGGTGGCGCTCCTGGGGCCACTGCAGGTAGATGCCGCGGTGCTCGGCGGCCTCGCGGTGCAGCCGTTCGCCGAGCCCGACGGCATCGAGCAACTCGACGGTCGAGGTCTCCAGGATTCCGGCGCGGGTGCGGGCTTCGACGTACTCACGCGAGCGGGTCTCGAGGACCACCGACTCGATGCCGTCCTGGGCGAGCAGGTGGGACAGTAGCAAGCCGGCCGGCCCGGCACCGATAATCGCGACCTCTGTGCGCATGGCCTCAGTCAACGCTGCGACGGGCTCGGGAACTATGCCCGGCTTTCACTGAGCAGAAGGAGTCAGTCGGTAATGCTGCGTCCGATGCCGCGCGCGGCGACCTGCAGCGCGGCGACGAGTCGCGCACGATCTCGCTTGAGGCTGGGGACCACGATGCCGAGCGCGGCCACCACCGTCGCGTCCGGTGTGCGGATGGGGACCGCCACCGAGCACGCGCCCAGGCTCATGTCCTCGCTGGTCTGCGCGAAGCCTTCCCGGTGCACGCGGCGGAGCTGCTCGCGCAGGCGTCCGGCGTGGGTGACGGTGTAGGGGGTGACGCGGGTCAGGTTCGCCAGGATGTGGGCCTGCACGTCGTCGGGTGCGTGCGCGAGCAGCACCTTGCCCACTCCCGTGGCGTGCAGCGGCAGCCGAGACCCGATCTCGCTGACGACGGGCACCGAGGCGTGGCCGGACAGCCGATCGAGGTACAGCACTTGGTCCCCGTCGCGCACGGCCAGGTGGACGGTGGCCAGCGTGGCCCCGTAGATGTCGTGCAGGAACGGAGAGGCCAGCTGACGCAGACCGGATTGGGCGGGCGCAAGCAGGCCGAGGTCCCAGATGCGTCGGCCGACAACATACTGCCCTGAGGGACCGCGGACCAGCGCACCCCACGTGACCAGTTCGGCGATGAGCCGATAGGCCGTGGCCAGGGGGAGCCCGGCGCGCCGGCGAGCTCGCTGAGCGTCAGGCTCCGGTGCTCGGAGTCGAAGGCGCCCAGCAGCGCCAGCAGTCGGGCGGCGACGCTGACGCCCGGAACTGTGCTGTTGCCCGCCATCCCGAACCTTCCGCTCAGTGGAAGTTCATCCTCGCATCGACGCCGCGACTATGCCTAACTCACCGGGTCGGCGATTCACCCAACCGAGGGAGAAGTGATGAGCACACCACCGACCGATGAAGCCACACCCGAACTCACCGCACGCTCGATCACCGCGCGGCTCGATCGGATCGACGTCTGGGCGCTGTCGTACCTGTTCATCGGGATCATCGGGACAGGATTCGTCTTCACCTTCTTCGACATCTTCGACATCAACGTCTCCTTCGTGCAGACGTGCATCCAGATCAAGCCGGGCTGCACCCCGCAGAACGCCTTCGACGCGTTGACCATCCCGGTGGTGCTCAACCTGGCGGGGTATGTCGTCGGCACGCTCGTGCTCAGCCCGATCGCCGACCGAATCGGGCGGCGCAACATGCTGCTGATCACCATGATCATCACCGGAGTCGGGTCGCTGTACAACGCGTTCGCCACCAACATGGTCAACTTCGACATCGCGCGCATCATCACCGGGATTGGGATCGGTGCCGACCTCGCGATCGTCAACACCTACATCGGTGAGGTAGCCCCCCGACGCGGACGGGGCAGGTTCACCGCAATCATCTTCACCCTGTCAGCGGTCGGCGCCTTTCTCGGCATCTGGCTCGGTCTGCTGCTCACCACTCCCGCGACGCCATGGCCGCTGGGCTTGCCCTTCGCGGTCGCTGGGCCTTCCTTCGAAAGCGGCTGGCGCTGGATGTACGGCGTCGGCGCGCTGCTCGCCGTCGTAGCGATCCTGCTGCGCGTCGAGCTCCCGGAGTCTCCCCGGTGGCTGGTGTCGCGGGGGCGTCTCACGGAGGCGGACGACATAGTCCGAAGCATGGAACGCCGCAGCACGGAACGCCAGGGTGCCTTACCCGCGCCGATCATCGAGCCGGAACCGGCCACCGAGCCCCCGCGGCGCGCCTCCTATCGCGAAGTCTTCGGCAACCCCCTCTATCTGCGCCGAACATTCATCCTGTTGACCGTCTGGCTCGTCGCCTACATCACGGTGTACGGCTTCTCCAGCGGCTTCACCTCCGTGCTCACCGGCCTGAAGTACCCGACGCCCGAGGCCGGCATCATCGTCGCGGTCGGCACCTTCGGGTTCATCATCCAAGGTCTCGTCTCGACCTGGTTGGTGGAGAAGCTGCAGCGCCGGTACTGGCTGCCCATCGGCGCCCTCGTCACGCTGGTGGGTGCCGTCTTGGTTGCTGAAGCAAGCCAGCACATCTATGTCGCCTTCCTGGGTGCAGCGATCGTGTTCTTCGGTTTCAACGTCTGGGTTGCGCCGACCTACGCACTCTCCGCCGAGAGCTTCCCGACTCGTGCCCGCACCACCGGTTTCGCCCTGGTCGACGGAGTCGGCCACCTCGGTGGCGGTATCGGCGTGCTGGTCATTGCCAAGTACGTGACGCACCTCGACGCTCTGCCCGCCCTAGTCCTGATCGCCGGCTCCCTGGTCGTCGCGGCCATCGTCATCCAGTTCACGCCGCACACTCGCGGCCGGCATCTCGACGAGATCTCGCCGTAGTACAGATCTTTCGCTCAGCGAAAGTTCCCCCTGGCCTCGGAGCTGCGACATGCCTAACGTTCTGCCTATGGACACGCAGGCCCAAATCAGTGCCGAGATCGACGACGTCTCCGCGGCGTACGAGCGGTCGAGAAAGGCATCCGGCGCGACAGTCCAGCCGCGCCTGGACTATCCGCCCTACCGCAGCAGCGTGCTGCGCCACCCGAACCAAGCTCTGCACCCCGCGGATCCAGAGGCCGCCGAGCTTTACGCGCCGGTCTTCGGCGCGCAGGACGTTGATGTGCTTGAGTCCGACCTGACGATTCAGCACCGGGGCGAGCCCATCGGCGAGCGCATCGCCGTCACCGGCCGGATCATTGACGGTGACGGGCGCCCGGTGGTGAACCAGCTGGTCGAGATCTGGCAGGCCAACGCGGCCGGGCGTTACATCCACCAGCGTGACCAGCACCCGGCGCCGCTCGACCCCAACTTCACCGGCGCCGGTCGCTGCCTCACCGGGGCGGACGGGTCCTACCGCTTTACCTCGATCAAGCCCGGGCCCTACCCGTGGAAGAACCACCACAACGCGTGGCGACCGGCGCACATCCACTTCTCACTGTTCGGCACCGACTTCACGCAGCGGATGATCACCCAGATGTACTTCCCCGGCGACCCGTTGTTCGACCTCGACCCGATCTACCAGTCGATCACCGACCAGCATGCGCGAGAGCGCCTGGTCGCCACCTATGACCACGATGTGACCGAACCCGAGCGCAGCACGGGTTACCGTTGGGACATCGTGCTCGCCGGCGGCCAGCGGACCCGCACTGAAACGATGGACGCCCGATGACGGCGCGACCCCCGACGCCAGGCCAGACCATCGGCCCCTTCTTCGGCTACGCCCTGCCGTTCGACGGCGGCGCGGAGCTCGTGGCGCGCACGCATCCAGCGGCACTGCGGCTGCACGGCACCGTGCTCGACGGTGACGGTGCCCCCGTGCCTGACGCGTTGCTGGAGATCTGGCAGGCCGACAGCGAAGGCCAGATACCCCAGCAGGCTGGCTCGCTGCACCGGGACGGCTACACCTTTACCGGTTGGGGTCGCGCCGCGACAGACAACGCCGGGCGCTACTCCTTCACCACCATGGCGCCGGGCGCCGCGGAATCGGGCCGCGCGCCGTTCCTCGCGATGACGGTGTTCGCGCGGGGGCTGCTCAACCGCTTGTTCACCCGCATCTACCTGCCCGGTGACTCTGGCCTGGACACTGATCCGCTGCTGGCCTCCGTCCCCGCCGAGCGGCGGGGCACATTGATCGCCACCCCTGACGCCGACGGCCTGCGCTTTGACGTGGTGCTGCAGGGCCCAGACGAGACCGTGTTCCTCACCTACCCCGGGCACCGCGGATGAGCGACCTGTTCTGGCCGGGTGACGAGCGCGCCGGCGAGCTGATGAGCGACGCGGCCCTGCTGCACGCGATGGTTCGCGTGGAGGCCGCGTGGCTGCACGCGCTGGTCGTGGTCGGGATCGCTGGAGCCGACGCCGGGGTAAGCCTGGACAACCTGATCACCGACGAGGACGTGCGCGTGGTCGCCGAGCGTTCCGAGGCGGCCGGCAACCCGGTGCCCGCACTGCTGGCGCTGCTGCGCGAACGTCTCCAGCCGCACAGCCCGTGGGCCGCGACGTGGTTGCACCGCGGACTCACCAGCCAGGATGTCCTCGACACGGCCCTGATGCTGTGCACGGCTGACGTCCTCGCCCGGCTGCGCACAGAACTCGAGAGCCAGATTCGCGCCTTGGTGGGCCTGGCCGAGCGCCACCGCGCAACTCCGATGGCCGGTCGCACGCTCACCCAGCACGCCGTGCCGATCACCTTCGGCCTCAAGGCCGGAGTGTGGTTGCAGGGGGTCCTCGACGCCGCCGACGACCTTGCCCGCGTCGGCCTACCGAGCCAGTTCGGCGCCGCCGCCGGCAGCCTCGCCGCGCCGACCGAGCTTGGCGCACTGGCCGGCCTCGACAACCCACCGCAGCGGGCCCTGGACCTGGTGCTGCACGCAACGGCGGTGTTGGGCCTGCGCGCACAGCCGCCGTGGCACACCTCCCGCGCACCGATCACCCGGCTCGGGGACGCCCTGGTGCGGTGCACCGACGCCTGGGGTCGGATCGCCAACGACGTGCTGATCCGGTCCCGGCCGGAGATCGCCGAGCTCGCCGAACCCACCGCCGACGGGCGGGGGACCTCCTCGACGATGCCGCAGAAGTCGAACCCGGTGCTGTCGGTGCTCATCCGCCGGGCCGCGCTGAGCGCGCCGATGCTCGGCGCCCAGCTGCACCTGGCGGCGGCGGAGTCGCTGGACGAGCGGCCCGACGGCGCCTGGCACATCGAGTGGGCCGCCGCGCGGTCGCTGGCTCGACGCGCGGTGGTCGCCGCAAGCCAGACCACGGAGTTACTGACCGGCCTCCACGTCCACGCCGATCAAATGAAGTCCACTGTGGACTCGGCGTCCGAGGACCTCCTCGCCGAGCGGCGCTCACTATCGGCGCAGTTCAACGGCGCGAGGACCGCCGCCGTCGATGATCCCGCGACCTATCTCGGCGCCAACGACCTGATCATCGATGCGGCCCTGCAGCGCGCGCACCCGCACCTCGGGGGGATCAGGTGAGCACCGTCCCCGCCGTCTCGGCCGTCCAGCTCGGTGCATCGGATGTCACGGTTCGTCCGCTGCTGGTGCTGGGCCCGTCCCTCGGCACCTCGGCGCAAAGCCTCTGGGAGACCAGCGGGCAGGCCCTCGCCACGGACTTTCACGTGCTCGCCTGGGACCTTCCCGGCCACGGCGCCAGCGCAGCGGCCGACGACGGATTCTCGATCGCCGAGCTCGCCACCGGGGTGCTTGCGGTGGTCGAGCGCGTACTCGTCGAGCGCGGCGAACCCGGCGGGTCCTTCGCCTACGCGGGCGACTCCGTCGGTGGGGCGGTCGGGCTCCAGCTGCTCCTCGACCATCCCGGGCGCATCACCGCCGCCACCCTGCTCTGCACCGGCGCGCACATCGGCACCCCGCAGGGCTGGGCGGAGCGGGCAGAACTCGTCCGCACCAGCGGCACCGCGGCCGTGGTCGAGGGATCGGTGCAGCGTTGGTTCGCACCCGGGTTTCCCGACCGGCGTCCCGAGGTCGCGCGGGCCCTGCTCGACGCCCTGCGGGACACCGACCGGTTCAGCTACGCCTGGGTCTGCGATGCACTGGCCGGCTTCGACGTCCGGGCCCGGCTCGGTGAGATCACCACGCCGGTGCTCGCCGTGGCCGGCGCGGTCGACGAGCCGGCGCCGGTCGGCTTGTTGCGAGAAGTTGCCGACGGCGTCGCGCACGGGCGGCTGGTCGTGCTGGATGACGTGGCCCACCTGGCGCCCGCGGAGGCTCCCGCCGAGGTCGCCCGGCTGATCACCCACCACTGGCTGCGGGGGCGCACTGTCGAGGAGGTCCGGGAGGCCGGGCTGGCCGTGCGCCGCGCGGTGCTCGGTGACGCACACGTCGACCGCGCCACCGCGAACGCCACCGACTTCACCCGGGAGTTCCAGGACTTCATCACCATCTACGCGTGGGGCTCGATCTGGACGCGTCCGGGACTCGACCGGCGCAGTCGTTCGCTGATCACGCTGACCGCCCTCGTTGCCCGCGGCCACCACGAGGAGCTCGCCATGCACATCCGCGCGGCGCGCACCAACGAACTCACCAATGACGAGATCAAGGAGCTGCTGCTGCAGACCGCCATCTACTGCGGCGTGCCCGACGCGAACACGGCATTCCGGATCGCCCAGGGCGTGCTCGCCGAGATGGACGCCGCCGCGTCAGCCGACCCCGGCTGAGCGGCTCACGCCGCGGTGTCCAGGACGGCGAAGGACTCTGCTGCTAGCGCGGTGTCGCTCGCGCCCGCGTGGACCTCGGCCGAAGCGAGGAGCACGCGGCCGGTAATGGGCAGCGTTGCGGGTTGGCCGCTCAGGTTGCACACCACCCGCAGCGCGCCGCGGTGCAGCACGATCCACCGCGCGTCCTCGTCGTAGTCGATGCGCAACTCGTCCAGCCACGGGTCGGTGAGCTCGGTTCGGTCGTGGCGCAGGGCAAGCAGGTCGCGGTAGCACCGCAGCATCTCGCCGTGTCCGCCAGTGTCCACCTCGGACCAGTCCAGCTTGGACCGTTGAAAGGTCTGCGGGTCTTGCGGGTCGGGGACGTCGGCGGCGTCCCAGCCGTGCTCGGCGAACTCGGCCTTGCGCCCCTCCGCGGTGGCTTTGCCCAGCTCAGGCTCGGAGTGGGAGGTGAAGAACTGAAACGGCGTCGACGCCGCCCATTCCTCACCCATGAACAGCATCGGTGTGTACGGCGCGCACAGCACCAGCGCGGCGCTCACGGCGAGCAGGCCGGGGGAGAGGTAGGCCGAGGGGCGGTCGCCGACCGCGCGGTTGCCGACCTGGTCGTGGTCACTGCTGTAAGCCAAGAACTGATGCGCCGGCGTGGCCCGGGTGTCGATGGGCCGGCCGTGCACGCGGCCGCGGAAGCTCGACCAGGTGCCGGCGTGGAAGTAGGCGCGGCGCAGGGTGGTGGCCAGGCAGGCCATGGTTCCGAAGTCGGCGTAGTAGCCCTGCCGCTCGCCGCTGACCGCACAGTGGATGGCGTGGTGCAGGTCGTCGTCCCACTGGGCGGCCAACCCGTAACCGCCGGCCGCCCTGGGCGTGACCAGCTTGGGGTCGTTCAGGTCGCTCTCCGCGATCAGGGTCAGTGGTCGTTGCAGGTGGGTGGACAGGGTTTCCGCCTCCACGGCCAGCTGCTCCACCAGGTGCACGGCCGATTCGTCGACCAGCGCGTGTACGGCGTCCAGCCGGAGCCCGTCGATGTGGAAGTCCCGCAGCCAGCGCAGCGCGTTGTCCAGGATGTAGCGCCGCACCGGTCCGGACTGCGGCCCGGAAAGGTTGATGCTCTGGCCCCAGGTGTTCGCCCCGGCCGCGGACAGGTACGGCCCGTAGCGGCCGAGGTAGTTACCGGACGGGCCGAGGTGGTTGTACACCGCGTCCAGCAGCACCCCGAGCCCATGGCCGTGGCAGGCGTTGACGAAGCGCTGCAAGCCGTCCGGGCCGCCGTAGCCCTCGTGCACCGCGAACCACAGCACCCCGTCGTAACCCCAGTTGTGGGTGCCGTTGAAGGCGTTGACCGGCATCACCTCGACCAGGTCGATGCCCAGGGAGACGAGGTGGTCGAGCTTGTCGATGGCCGCGTCGAAGGTGCCTTCGGGGGTGAACGTGCCGATGTGCAGCTCGTAGATGCTGGCCCCGGCGAGCTGTCGTCCGGTCCAGGCGTCGTCGGTCCACGTCGCCGGGTCAAGGGTGTGGCGCTGGGACAGCTCGTGCACGCCGTCGGGTTGGCGCGGCGAGCGCGGATCGGGGATGGGCGTGGGGTCGTCGTCCAGGAGAAAACCGTAGCGGCTGTCCGGGCGGGCGTCGGAGATCTCGGCCCGCCACCAGCCGTCGGCGGTGCGCGTCATGGGGTGCGGGACACCATCGACCTGCACCCGCACGCTCTCCGGAGTCGGCGCCCACACGGCGAAGGACTGTGCAGCAGCAATTTCCATCATGCCGTTCATTCTCGCGGTGCAGGGCCGCCGCCGCAGAATCAGGACTTTCTTCTCCGGTTGCAGACCCTCCACCAACGCGGGAACGGCGGCACAACGAACAAGGCATCGTCGAACGGTTCGTCGACCCTCAGGATCCGCAGGTCGTGATCAAGATGGCCACCGGTATTGCCCAGATACTCGGCGTAGACGCAAACGCCGGTCTGCAGGTCCAGACGTACCTTCGAGGCGCCGGTCGGGATCCAATCCACGTCCGACTCACCGGCCAGCAGCGGGCAGCACACGCAGCGTGGTGCGTAGAGCGGAGTCGGCTCGGCGAATGCCTGCCATGCGGGTCGACCGTGGTGCTCGACGGCGCGGATGTCGTCGAGCGTCACCGGTGAGCCGGTTTCGTCAGCGTCGGGGTCGGCGAACTCGGCGGGGTCGAGCATCGCCCACCCAGTGGTAGTCGCTGTACATCGGGAGGTCGTTGTCGACGTCAGACCTGGCTGGGTTGAGGTCAGACCTTGGTGGGCGCGCTTGCACGAATCCGTCGGTGTCGTAGGTCGGTGCCACTTCGCGGGCCCACACCCCGGGGGCAGGTCCCCACTTTCCGTTCGGCAGCTTGCGTCGCTCCGATGCGAACGGTCGGGTTTCCACCAATACTCTGTCCAGGGTTCCGTCGGCGGATTCCACGCGGACCTGGTTCGGCCGTCGGACCCAGGCGTGCCGCGGGTTGCTGGTGAAGCTGTCGGTCCAGCCGAACTCGAGTGTTGACCAGCGCCACGGTGACGATCGGGCTAGCGCACGGAACCGCTCCTCGGTCGGTGGCGGATAGGCAGCGATCACCTCGACAGTCTCCACCAATCCCTGCTGCGGCAGGTCAGACGATCTCTGCTTCGTCGAAACCCATCTGCAGGCAGGCGATGGTGGTGGACAGCATCGCCCGCTTAGGCAGGCCCAAGGCGGCCAGCTCCTCCGCCCAGGGGTGATCACCCAGCTCGAGGCGAGCACCACCCGGACGGGTTCGGGTACCCGACGCCGTCATCTTCCAGGGCACGCGGCGCAGCACGCCGTCCATGTGCGTGTACGCGTCCAGCGAGGTCGAGGCACCCGGCACCGGCAGACCTGGCGTCACAGCGAGATCGGCGACGAGCCTGCCGTCGATCCGTAATGCCGCTCGGTGACCGGTGTCGGCCAGGTCGATCTCGGACATGACCTTCGGGAACCCCCAGATCGACCTGCCCGCTTCCAGCGTGAAGGCCTGGTCGACAGGCAGACGATGGATGAAGACCCCGGCCCTGCCTCGCAACAGGCTGCGCAGGTCACCGGTACGGGCCGGCGAGCCGGGGTGGCGAACCAGGAAACCGACCCCGTACTCGTGGTACTTCCCCAGGTCGCCGTCGACGTAGTTCACGAACAGCACCGAGCAGATGGTCTTGCCCGGGCGGTACTGCAGGACGCGCAGCCCGGAGTAGTCGACGATCGACTGGGCGACGGCGGCAGGCGCGGAGTACATGGCTACCGCGGTAGTGGCCGCACGAATCTCCACCGGCATGGTGACCCGCTGACCCTGCACGAGGTGGCCCTCGTTGCTCACTGGTGCATCCCCACGTCGCTCAGCTCGTCGCTCAGCTCGCTGTCGTCGGTTCCAGCGCTCGCGGCTCCGGGTCCACCGGTGCGCTGGGCGCCGAAGCCATGGCCAGCCGGGCGACCTCGTCGAAGGCGTCGACGTCATCACCGAGCAGGAAGCGGTCCACCTTGGCCCGCCGCCAGTACAGGTGCGCGTCATGCTCCCAGGTGAACCCGATGCCGCCGTGCACCTGGATCAGCGTCTCCGCGGCATGGTTCAGCACGCCTGCGGCGGAGGCCTTCGCGGCTGCGGCGGCCAGCGGCAACTCGTCCGAGGACTTGTCCGCCGTCCAGGCCGCCCACCAGACCAGCGAGCGCAGCTGCTCCACCCCGACGTAGGCGTCCACCAACATGTGCTTGATCGCCTGGTAGGAGCCGATGAACCGGCCGAAGGCCTCCCGTTCCTTGGCGTAGGCCACTCCCATTTCCACCGCCCGGGCCGCGGCACCGAGATCCTCGGCCGCGAGCACGATCCGGGCCACCCGCTCGGCCCGCTCCCAGCGTGCACCAATGCCGCGGGCGATCACCTCGGTCTCGCCCAGGCTCACCGTGCCAAGTCCGCGGGTGGGGTCGATCGGCTCGCCAAGTGTCACGGTGCCGTCGGCGATGACCAGGTCGTCCCCGCGGCGGGCCAGGAACCTTTCCGCCGCGGCCGCGTCGAGTACCGGAGCGGAACCGTCGAGCACGGCATAGCCGACAGATCCATCGGCCAAGGACGTCAGACGCTCGTCGTCACCCTCGAGCAGCACCGCCACCCGGGCGGCGGTCACCAGGGACGGCCCGGCGAGTACCCGCCCGGCCTGCTCCGCCACGACAGCGAGGTCGAGCACGCTTTGTCCGGCACCGCCGGCCGACTCCGGCACCGTGATGCCGTAGAACCCGAGGTCCGCGATCGCTTTTCGGCCCGGCGCAACCGAGGTGGCATCGTCGAGCATCCGCCGGGCGTCCGTGGGTGAGGCCTGCTCGGAGAAGAAGTCCTGGGCGGCCGCGGCGAATTCGCGCTGGTCGTCGTCGAGGTCGAAGTTCACTGCTGTCCTCCCGTGGAGCGCACCGGCGCCCCCTTGTCGGCGCGCGGTTCGGTGGGCAGGCCGAGGACCCGCTCGCCGAGTACGTTCTTCAAGATCTGATCGGTGCCGCCGGCGATCGCCATGCCGGGCAGCACGGCCTGCAGATGCTGCCAGGTTCCCGCACCGTCCGCGGTCTTGGCGTAGACGGCCTCATCGCCGAGCAGACGCACCGCGAGGTCGGCCATCGCCCGGGCGGCGACGGTCCCTGCGAGCTTGCCGGCGCTGGCCTCCGGACCCGGCGCCGCACCCCGACTGATGGCCGAGAGCAGTCGGTAGCCGGTGTAGCGGATGCCCAGCGACGCGACGTAGGCGCGGCCGAGGTCTTGCCGGGCCAGTGCCTGGCGTTCGGGAGAGAGCGCTGGGATGTGGCCGGCCGCGTGGGTGGTGAGGGAGTCGATGCCGGTGCCGATGTCGGTGCCACCTCCGCCGAGGGACAGCCGCTCACTCATCAGGGTGGTCAGCGCCACCCGCCAGCCGTTGTCCACCTCACCCAGGCGTTCGGAGTCGGAGATGACGACGTCATCGAAGAACACCTCGTTGAAGTCGCTGCCCCCGCTCATCTGCCGTAGTGGCCGCACCGTCACCCCGGGGGCATGCATGTCGACCACGAACATGGTGAGCCCCTTGTGCTTGGGCGCGTCCAGGTTGGTGCGGGTGAGCAGGATGCCGTAGTCGGCGTAGTGCGCGCCGGTGGTCCACACCTTCTGGCCGGTGACCCGCCAGCTGCCGTCCTCGGCACGCACCGCCTTGGTACGGAGGGCGGCCAGGTCGCTGCCGGAGGCCGGTTCGCTGAACAGCTGGCACCAGATGTCCTCGGCGCGCAACAGCCGGGTGAGGTAGCGCTGCTTCTGGTAGTCGCTGCCGTGGGCGATGACCGTCGGCCCGCACATGCCGATGCCGATCAGGTTGATCGGCGGGGGTACCGCTGCCCGCGCCATCTCCTGGTCGACGATGGCCTGCTGCATCGGTGTGCCCGCCTGGCCACCGAACTCCTTCGGCCAGGTGACCCCGATCAAGCCGCCGTCGTAGAGGCAGGCCTGGGAAGTCTTGGCTGCGGGCACGTCGCCGCGTCCGGTACTCCGGTCGCCGAGCTGGCTGCGGTGCTCGGTGAGGTAGCTGCGCACGCGCGAGCGCCACGTTGCCTCGTCGGGGGTGTCGTCGAAGTCCATGGCGGTGTCTCCTCGGAGGGAAGGCGTCTTCGTGTGTGCGTGGGGTCGGTCGCCAACCTACCCGGCGTAACTAGAACGCGTTGCAGGCAGCAGTGGTGTCGGTGATCCTGAAGTACCAGCTGCGGCGGAGATTCTCCGACGCATCGGACCCTTCGGCGACTCCGACCTCGTAGCAATCGGACGCCGTCGTCCCGGGTCATGGTGGGTGGGTCGGTGAGGTCGGGTGGGTGGTGCAGGGTGTCGACGTTGGTCAGCCCGCCGTGTTGGTACTCATCGAGGTGGTGCACCTACGTCCATTACACCGACGCCGCCCGCACCCGTCCCTTCGCCTCGGCCACTACCCCGACAGTTTCGCCGAAGACACCGTCGCCAGCACCGGAAAGTGGTCGGATGCCTCGTGACCGGGTCCGTAGCGGAGCGTGGTGGTGGTGATCGACAGGCCACCGCTCGTCTGGAGCATGCAGACGTAGTCGAGCACGTTGCGGTACTGCGGGGAGCCCTTGTGCGTTAGTGGGTTGACCGTGCCGTCGAAGGTGAAGTCGTGGATTGTGTCCCCAGCGATGGGTGCCCCGACCGCGCGGCTCGCCGCCATCCGGTCTGGTCCAGGCTGGCCGTCGGCGTCGTAGTACTCGACGTTGAGATCACCGGCGAGGATGACCGGTTCGCCTGTCGGCACAGTCGCCGCGACGAAGGCCCGCAGCTCGGCGAGTTGTGCCATCCGCTCCGGGTGCCGGGAGCCACGCTCGTCGGCGTGCAGATGGGTGCCGACCACCCACATCCGCTGGCTGGCAGGACGGAGCGCAATCAACACGGCCCCCTTGTTGGACAACACTTCCGTGGTGTGCTGCGCAACCGCACGGTAGATGTGCTGGTACTGCGCCTCGATGGGGAAGCGGCTGAGCACGTAGACGCCGCCACCGAGGAGCCGGCCTAACCCGCGGCGTCGGCCGGAGACACCGGCCCAGGGACCGCTGAAGCCACCGAGATACGGCGTGGCTTGATACCCCGCGGCGCACAGCCGGGCGACCAGCTCGCGGCCGGGCCGATTGAAGACCTCGTTGAGCACGATGATGTCCGGGTCGGCCTGCTCGATCGCCCGCAGGGCGAGCCGCGCGCGGGGCCGAGACCCCTTGAACTGCAACTGAAAGATGTTGAAGGTCAGTACCGTGAATGTCATGGCGTGCCGCCGCCTGGCGGTGTGGCGATGGCGTGCGCTCCACGCATCGCAGTCGGAGTCCTCGTCACATGCCAAACCTACTGCGCTGGAGCCATGGTGCTCGCCCGTTGGCGGCCTCCTTCTACTCCTCGTAGCGTGCAGAAAATGACGGCAAAGTGCGGTCAGAGTCAACGCTGCCGCCGAGGAAGGGACGCGCCCGATGACCACCGTATGGACGAACGCCACCGACATCGACCTGTCCGACACCGATTTCTGGGCTCGTCCCCCGGCGGAACGCGAGGCTGCCTTCGCACTGTTACGCAGCGAGAACCCCTTCTCCTTCCACGCCGAACCAGTCGTCCCGGTCATCCCGGCCGGTCCCGGCTACTACGCGGTGACCAGACACGCCGACGTCGAGACGATCAGCAGCCAGCCCGCGGTGTTCTGCTCCGGGGCCGGTGCCGTCTCCATCGCCGACATGCCCGCTGAGCTCAACGAGTTCTACGGCTCGGTGATCAGCATGGACGACCCGCGCCACGCCAAGATTCGGCGCATCGTCGCCCGCGCCTTCACCCCGCGGATGCTCGAGAAGGTGATGGACAGTGTCGAGCGCCTCGCGAGTGACCTTGTTGCCGAAGCCCGCCGTCGCGCCGAGGAGGGTGACGGGACGTTCGACCTCGTTAAGGAGATCTCGGCACCGCTGCCGCTTCGGGTCATCTGCGACATGATGGGTGTGCCCCCGCAAGACCACGATCTGGTGCTGCGCAACACCAACATCGTGCTGTCCGGCGGCGACCCCGAGTACGTCGCCGACGAGAACGAGGCAGTACGCATCGCCTTGGAGGCCGGTGCGGCGCTCGCCGGGCTGATGACGCAGATGGCCGAGGAGCGGGCCCAGCACCCCACCGCGGACCTGACCTCTGCGCTGGTGCACGCGGAGGTCGACGGGGAACGGCTGACGCATCAGTAGATCGCGTCGTTCATCCTGCTGTGCGTGGCCGGCAATGAGACGACCCGCACCGCGATCAGCCACGGCGTGCTCGCGTTGAGCCAGTTTCCCGAGCAGCGCGCGCGCTGGATGGCCGACGCCTCGCTGACCAAGACAGCGGTGGAGGAAATCGTCCGGTGGGCCACACCGGTGACCTGGATGCGGCGCACGGCCACCCGGGATGTCGAGCTCGCCGGCCGGCAGTTCCACCAGGGTGAGAAGTTCCTGCTGTTCTACAACTCCGCCAACCGCGACGAGGACGTCTTCGCCGACCCCTATGCCTTCGACCTGGGACGCACCCCCAACCCGCACCTGGGCTTCGGTGGCCAGGGCCCGCACTTCTGTCTGGGGGCGAACCTCGCCCGCCGGGAGATTGCCCTGGTGTTCCGCGCGCTGTTCACGCAGCTGCCGGGGCTGGAGGTCATCGGCGAGCCGGTGCGGCTGCGTTCCTCCTTCATCAACGGGATCAAGAGCCTGCCGGTGGCGTGGCGGGGATAGCCGCGAAGACTTCGGCGTGCTGGTCACCACCGATGCAGCAGTCCGCGCCGAGCGCCTGCGCAGACTGTCGAACTTTCAGCGCAGGTTCACGGCGCTGCCAGTCGACTACCGCACACGCCCATTCGGCGCGCCTATTTCCGCAACCCTCGCGACCTCGGCGGCATCGAGCACCTCATCGAGATCGTGGCCGTTTGACGAGCAGCGCGACCGGTAGCTGGTCCAGCAATTCCGCCACCACGACGGTGCCTTCGTAAGCGGCGCCGGTGAGCCGGTCGGTCCACTGACCCGGCGGCAACGCCACCGAAGTCGCCCCCCAACCGTCCAGGCTGACCGACAGCCGCGTCGCGAGCGCAATGACGTCCGGTGCACCGTCGGCCGGCCCACGAGCGAAGCCGACTAGGTGCTCGGCCGCCGCGCCTTCGGCCAGTACCGGCGCGTAGGTCCCGCCGACGAAGGACGCCGGACGCTCCCTGCGCAGCTGCAGCGCCCGGGACACGACAAGCAGCTTGGCCGCGCCGCTGGCATCCACCGCCGGCGTGTCCACGGAGCTGAGCAGCGCGGCGCGCACCGCGTAATCGACCTCGCGGCGGTTGTCCGGATCGACGAGGGAGTCCTCCCACAGCTCAGTGCCTTGGTAGACATCCGGGACACCAGGACCAGTGAGCTGTAACAGTTTCTGCCCCAGTGAGTTCGCCCAACCATTCGCCGCCAGACCGGTGACCAGCTCGGTCATGGATGACGCCACCGGACCATCCAGCACCGCGTCGAGCCACGCATGCAGGGATCCCTCGAACTCGGTGTCGACGTCGTTCCACTCAGTGCGGGTGCCGGCCTCGCGGACCGCCTTCTCCGCATAGGCGTGCAGCCGCTCGCGCAGCTGCGGCACCTCGGGGGCGCTGCGCCCGTCCGCAGGCCACACCCCGAACATGGCCTGCCACAACAACGACCCCATCGCGCCGTCGGGGGAGGGCGCCACCTCCTCCCAGCGGTCCAAAGACTGCGCCCACAACTCGGGGACCTCGGAGAGCACACTGATCCGGGCGCGGACATCCTCGCCTCGTTTGGTGTCGTGGGTGCTCAGCGTGGTCATCGCCGCCGGCCACCGCCGGGCCCGCTCGGCGGTGGCCAGGTGGAACTCCGCCGGGCTGACGCCGAAACGTCCGGGATCACCGCCGACCTCCTGCAGGCTGGTCAGCCGGGTGGTGCGGTAGAACAGGCAGTCCTCCACTCCCTTCGCGGTGACCGCGCCGCACACCTGCTGGAACCGGGTCGCCGCCTCGCCGCCGGTCACCAGCGCGGCCGCCACGTGCTCCAAGGCCACCGCCAGCTCCGGGTGCGCGGCGGCGACCCTGGCCACCACCCCAGCCAGCAGGCCGGCGACGATGGGGTAGTCCGCCCGGTACACCGGAACCGCCGCCACCAGCTCGACCACCGCGTCGACCAACTCGCCGTGTGGCACGGAGCTGGACGGCATCGCCCGCACGCAACGTTCCAGCTCTGGCCGCAAACCAGCCCGCGCCACGGAACGCTTCAGCTCGTGTTCGGTGGCCGCGAGGTCCGCTGCGTCACCTGGCAAACCGGTGCGCTCGCGGGTCAGCTCGCTGAGCGCAGCCGCCCCGGACGGGTCGACAAACACCCCACCGAGCTCCCGCAGCGCGTCGTACCCGGTGGTACCGGCCACCGGCAGCGTCGGCTCCAGTGCCTCGTCGGCCGCGAGAATCTTCTCGATCACCAACCAGCGGTCGCCGATCAGCTCCCGCAGCCTCGACAGGTAACCGGCCGGTTCGGCGAGCCCGTCGGGGTGGTCGACCCGGATGCCGTCGACCAGGTCTTCAACCGCCCAACGCCCGACCTCGGTGTGGGTGGCGTCGAACACCGCGGGATCCTCCTGGCGCAAGGCGGCCAAGCCGTTGACGTGGAAGAACCGCCGATACCCCACCAGCCCCGCGCGCCAGGGCACCAGCTGGTACGCCTGCCGCTCGTGCACCTGTTGCGCCGTTCCCTCCGAGGTGCCGGGCGCGATGGGGAAGCGGTGCTCGTAGAACGCGAGCTCGTCACCATCAACGGTCAACGCGTCCACATCCTCCGCCGAACCCAGCACCGGCAGCGCGATCCGGCCGCCGCAGCCGTTGTCCGGGCCCCAGTCGAGGTCGAAGTAGTGGGCGTACGTCGACTCCCGACCCAGCCGCAGGACGTCCCACCACCACCCGTTCTCCTTCGGATTCTCCACCCCGACGTGGTTGGGGACGATGTCCACCACCAGGCCCATACCCCGCTGTCGCGCCGCATCGGCCAGCTCGGCCAGCCCGTGGTGTCCACCGAGGGATTTGGACACGACGGTGGGATCGGTCACGTCGTAGCCGTGCTGCGACCCCTCGGCGGCCTGCAGGATCGGGGAGAGGTAGGCGTGGCTCACCCCCAGCTGCTCCAGGTAGTCCAACTGCTCGCGGGCCTGTGCGAAGGTGAACGCAGGCACCTCGTCGCCCGGCCCATGCAACTGCAGCCGGTAGGTGGACTGGACCGCGCTCATGCCGTCTTGCGCAGCACGAGTACCGAGCGGCTGACCACGGTGGTCGACGTCCCCGCTGTGACCACCGCGCTCTCGTCGTCGCGGGCGCCGGTCGGCGTGTTGGTGTCCAGTTCCACCGTCCACTCCGCGCCGTAGTTCCCGTCGGGCAGGGTGAACTCCAAGTCCTCGTAGTGGGCGTTGAAGCAGAGCAGAAACGAGTCGTCGGTCACCCGTTCCCCCCGTGGGTCCTTGTAGGGGATGCCATCGCCGTTGAGGAACACGGTGAGGGATTTGCCGAAGCCGGAGTCCCAGTCCGCAGGCGTCATCTCGTCCCCGGCGGGGGTGAGCCAGGCGATGTCGCGGGCCTCCTCGCCACTACGGATCGGTCGGCCGGCGAAGAATCGGCGACGGCGGAACACCGGGTGCTCGGTGCGTAGCGCGATCGCGCGGGAGGTGAACTCCACGAGGTCGGCGTTCGTCTCGGCCAGGTCCCAGTCCATCCAGGCGAGCGGGGAGTCCTGGCAGTAGACGTTGTTGTTGCCCTGCTGGGTGCGGCCCAGCTCGTCACCATGGGCGAGCATCGGCGTGCCCTGGCTCACCAGCAGGGTGGCCAGAATGTTGCGTTGCTGCCTGCCCCGTAGGGCGAGGATCGCCGGATCGTCGGTGGGGCCTTCTTCCCCGCAGTTCCAGGAGCGGTTGGTGCTCTCCCCGTCCTGGGAGTTTTCGCCGTTGGCCTTGTTGTGCTTGTCGTTGTAGGACACCAGGTCGGCGAGGGTGAAGCCGTCGTGGGCGATGACGAAGTTGATACTCGCGCCAGGGCGTCGGCTGGAGTCCTGGTAGAGGTCTGAGGAGCCGGTGAGCCGGGAGGCGAACTCGCCAAGGGTGGAGTCCTCGCCCCGCCAGTAGTCGCGGACGGTGTCGCGGTACTGCCCGTTCCACTCCGTCCACAGCGAGGGGAAGTTGCCGACCTGGTAGCCGCCCTCGCCGACGTCCCACGGCTCGGCGATCAGCTTGACCTGGCTGACGATGGGGTCCTGCTGCACCAGGTCGAAGAACGCGCTGAGCTTGTCCACGTCGTGCAGCTCGCGGGCCAGGGTGGAGGCCAGGTCGAAGCGGAAGCCGTCTACGTGCATCTCGGTGACCCAGTAGCGCAGCGAGTCCATGATCAGCTGCAGGGTGTGCGGCTGGCGGACATTGAGGCTGTTGCCGGTGCCGGTGTAATCCATGTAGTGCCGCTCGTCGCCGTCGACCAGGCGGTAGTAGTTGGCGTTGTCGATGCCGCGGAAGCCGATCGTGGGGCCCTGGTGGTTGCCCTCGGCGGTGTGGTTGTAGACCACGTCCAGGATCACCTCGATGCCCGCATCGTGCATGTCGCGGACCATGGCCTTGAACTCGTTCACCGCAGCGCCGGGCGAGGAGGGCTGGGCGTACTCGGCGTGCGGCGCGAGGAAGCCGAAGCTGTTGTAGCCCCAGTAGTTGCGCAGCCCCTTGTCCAGCAGCGTCTGGTCCTGCATAAACTGGTGCACCGGCATCAGCTCGATCGCCGTGATCCCCAGCTTCTTCAGATGCTCGATCACCACCGGGTGCGCGAGGCCTCCGTAGGTGCCGCGGATGCCCTCGGGAATGCCCGGGTGGGTCATCGTCATGCCCTTGACGTGCGCCTCGTAGATCACCGTCAGGTGGTAGGGAATGTTGGGCGCGCGGTCGTAACCCCAATCGAAGAAGGGGTTGATCACGACGGTGGTCATGGTGTGGCCCAGCGAGTCGTCGGTGTTGCGCTCATCGGGGTCGTCGAAGCTGTAGGAGAACAGCGAGGGGTCGCCGTCGAAGTTGCCGTCGAAGGATTTGCCGTAGGGGTCCAGCAGCAGCTTGCTGGGGTCGCAGCGGTGCCCGTTGGCGGGGTCATACGGGCCGTGCACGCGATAGCCGTAGCGCTGTCCGGGCTGCACCAAAGGCAGGTAGCCGTGCCAGACGAAGCCGTCGACCTCGATCAGCGCCACCCGCGTCTCGGAGCCGTCATCGTCGATGAGGCACAGCTCGACGGCATCGGCGATCTCGGAGAACAAGGCAAAGTTCGTGCCGGTGCCACCGTAGGTAGCGCCCAACGGGTAGGCGTGGCCCGGCCACACGGGGTGGGCGGTGGTCTGATTGTCGTCGGCCATGACGTCAGACAGTAGCGGCGGCCGCCCAGCAACGCGTGAGCGTGGGTGGCGTGATCCTGACGACAGTGCGCGTCGTTACCGTCACGGGGTGACCCCTGAGGAAATCTTGGCCACCGACGCCGCGCACATCTGGCATCCCTACGGCGCGATACCCGCCACCGAGCCGCCGCTCGTGGTGTCCTCCGCGTGCGGAGTACGGCTCACCATGGGTGATGGTGGGGAGCTGATCGACGGCATGTCCTCCTGGTGGGCGGCGGTGCACGGCTACCAGCACCCGGTGCTCGACGCCGCCGTCACCACGCAGCTGGGCCGGATGAGCCACGTAATGTTCGGCGGCCTCACCCACGAGCCCGCCGCCCGGTTAGCTCAGCTGCTGGTGGGTATCACCCCCGCGGGGCTGGAGCACGTATTCTTCGCTGATTCCGGGTCGGTGTCGGTGGAGGTCGCGGTCAAAATGTGCCTGCAGTACTGGCGCGCGAAGGGTCGCCCCGGTAAGCACCGCTTGATGACCTGGCGCGGCGGTTACCACGGGGACACCTTCACCCCGATGAGCGTCTGCGACCCAGACGGCGGGATGCATTCGTTGTGGACCGATGTGCTTGCGCCCCAGGTGTTCGCCGACGCACCGCCCACGAAGTTGGACACCGGCTACGTCGCGCAGCTGGCGCAGCTGATCGAGACCCATGCCGACGAGCTGGCCGCGGTGATCGTGGAGCCGGTGGTGCAAGGTGCCGGGGGAATGCGCTTTCACGATCCGCGCTACTTGCACGTGCTGCGCGAGCTGTGCACGGTGCACGGGGTGCTGTTGATCTTCGATGAGATCGCCACCGGTTTCGGGCGTACCGGCGAGCTGTTCGCGGCCGACCACGCCGGGGTCAGTCCGGATGTGCTGTGCGTCGGCAAGGCGCTCACCGGGGGCTATCTCACCCTGGCGGCCACGCTCTGCACCGCCGAGGTGGCGCACACCATTTCGACCGGAGCTGCGGGTGGGCTCATGCATGGTCCGACGTTCATGGCCAACCCGCTGGCGTGCGCGGTGGCCTCCGCGTCGATCGAGCTGCTGCTGTCACGGGGGTGGCGCGGGGAGGTGGCGGGGATCTCTCGCGGCTTGCAGGCAGCTCTCGCGCCTGCCCGTGCGCTCGCGGGCGTGCGGGACGTGCGCGTGCAGGGGGCTATCGGCGTGGTCCAGCTCGACCACGCCGTGGACATGCGCGGGGCGACGGCGGCCGCCGTCAACGCGGGTGTGTGGCTACGTCCCTTCCGGGACCTGATCTACACGATGCCGCCGTTCATCAGTACCGCCGCGGACGTGGCGCAGATCGCGGCGGCGGTGGTGGCGGCCGCCCAGGTGGGGTGAACGCGTCGCTAGGGTGACCGGCTGTGGAGCTCCCGAATTCGATGCACTGGTTGGTGGAGCACGCGGACCGCCGCCGCCAGGCCGGGGTACGCCGCGAGCTGCACCCACGCGCGGCCGCTTCTACCCTCATCGACCTCGCCTCCAATGACTACCTGGGGCTGTCGCGCGATCCTCGGGTGCTGGCGGGCGCAGAGGCCGCGTTACGGACGTGGGGCGCGGGAGCCACCGGCTCGCGGCTGGTTACCGGCTCTACCGAAGCCCATCACGATCTAGAGCGTGCGCTGGCCGAGTTCACCGGTGCGCAGGCCGGACTGGTGTTCTCCTCCGGTTTCACCGCCAACCTCGGCGTGGTGACGGCCCTTTCGGGTCCCGGGACGTTGGTGGTGTCCGACGCGGGCTCGCACGCCTCGCTGGTGGACGCATGCCGCCTGTCTCGCGCCAGGGTCGTCGTCACCGCTCACAACGACGTCGAGCGGGTACGCGAGGCCCTTGCCGGGCGCGCCGAGCAGCGAGCCATCGTGGTCTGCGACTCCGTGTCCAGTGTGGACGGTGATCTGGCTCCGTTGGATGTACTCCATGCGGCGTGCCGGGAGCATGGGGCGCTGCTGGTCGTCGACGAGGCGCACGGCCTCGGCGTGCGCGGTGTTGGTGGCCGGGGGTTGGTGGCCGAGTCCGCTCTGGCCGGGGAACCCGACGTGGTGCTGACGGTGACCCTGTCCAAGTCCTTAGGCAGCCAGGGCGGGGCGGTGCTGGGCGCCGAGCCGGTGGTCGCCCACCTCATCGACAACGCCCGCAGTTTCATCTTCGACACCGGGCTGGCGCCCGCCGCAGTTGGCGCCGCCCACGCCGCACTGGAGGTGTTGCGGGCGGAACCCGAACGGGCGCCCCGGTTGTTGGACATCGCAGCGCAACTGGCCGAGGCCGCTGGGGTGCCCGCACCTCCCTCGGCCGTGGTCTCGGTGGTGCTCGGTCCACCCGAGGTGGCCATGGCGGCTGCGCGGGCGTGCCTCGATCGGGGGGTGCACGTCGGTTGTTTCCGGCCGCCCTCGGTGCCGGAGGGAACCAGCAGGCTGCGCCTCACTGCGCGCGCCACGCTGAGCGACGCCGAGATCGCTACGGTCACGGCGGTGCTACACGAGGTGCTGCGCGCGTGAGCATCCTGGTGATCACCGGCACCGGGACCGAGGTCGGCAAGACCATCGCCACTGCCGCTGTGGCCAGTGCCGCGGTGCGCGTGGGCAAGCGGGTCGCTGTCGTCAAACCGGCGCAGACCGGCCTACGGCCCGGCGAGCCCGGCGACGTGCACGAGGTGCAACGACTCGTGCCGCAGGTGTTCGTGCGCGAGTTGTACCGCTACCCAGAGCCCTTAGCGCCCAACACCGCCGCGCGCCGTAGCGGACTGCCCGCGCCCAATCTGGAGGCGGTCGCGCAGGAGGTTCGCCGCCTGGACGCGGACTACGACGTAGTGCTGGTGGAGGGGGCAGGCGGATTGTTGGTCGGGCTGGACGAGGCCGGCCGTACCCTCGCCGACCTGGCGCTGCTGCTGGCGCCCGCGTCGGTCCTGGTGGTCGCGGCAGCGGGCCTGGGCACGCTCAACGCGGTGGCGCTCACGACCGAAGCGCTGGCGCATCGGAGCCTTACGTGCGCCGGAATCGTGGTGGGTAGCTGGCCGAGCGAACCCGGCCTCGCCGAACGCTCCAACCTCGTCGATCTGCCGGTGGTGGCGTCGGCGCCGTTGCTCGGCCTGCTGCCCGAGCGAAGCGGAGTACGCACACCCGCCGAGTTCGCCATCGTCGCGCAGCGCGGTTTGCACTCGACGCTGGGCGGGACGTGGGACGGCGCGGCCTAGTGTTTTCTCGGAATCACGAACACCACGATCAGCGAACAGAATCGCGCTGTAGCCCTTGCCCTTGGCCACATTGGAATTGCTGTCGCGTGATTGGTATCACTCAGCTGCGACGGATTGGGCACGACACTCAGGGGCGCCGTCCGGTGCTGGGCAGCGGCTCACCGGGGCAGGTCTGCAGAAGCGACGCGATCGCGTCGTGCTCGGCCGGGGTCACCCACAGCCCGTAGGCGCTCTTCACGGCCACCTGGCGGGCCACGTACGCGCAGCGGTAGGACTTGTTCGGTGGCAGCCACGATGCAGCGTCGGAGTCGGATTTCTGCGTGTTCAGACTGCCGTCCACGGCGAGCAGGTTCAGCGGGTCGTTGGCAAAGGCGGTGCGGCGCAGCATGTCCAGCTGCTGTGCGCCGGTTTGCCACGCGTCGGACAGGGCCACGACGTGGTCGATCTGGATGTCGGCGGACTGCGGACCGCGATTGAAGGGGATGGCGGTGCCCGAGTAGGGGTCCTGCAACGTCCCGGTGAGCACCAAACAGTGAGCGGTCCCCGGCTTGAAGGTCGTGGCGGTGAGATCGCGGTTGAGCACGTCGTTGCGGGTATCGCACCCGTTGTGGTCGACATCCGCCCATGCCTGGCCAAACAGGGCGCGGTCGTAGCCGGTCTTCGGCGCCCGCCCCTTTACCGGCAACTGGGCGAGGACGGCTAGCGCAGTGCCGGCGGCGGCCAGCGGTTGGACGGCGGACGGTACTGCGCTCGCCGCGGACGTCGGCGCGGCAAGTGCAGAGGTGGTCCGCTCCGGCGGTGGGATGGAGGCCGCTGGCGATCCGCACGCGCTGAGCGATAGAGCGCCCGCGCACGCGGTCACGAGGACGCCTGCCTTAAGACCAGCATGCCGCGTCATAGCTGCTCATCTTGCCCGTATTGTCGGTCGACACAGCGAAGGGGGCGCTCGGGTGTGGCACTTCAAAATCGTGCGGACGACCGTGATGGCCCTGTTCGGGTACGGGCTCATCGTCTACTGGTTCGTGGCCGACCGTGGCCCGCGTATCGAGATCAGCCAAGCTTTGATCTTCGGAGTGCTCCTCGCGGCCGTCGAGACCGTCATGCTGGTGCAGCGCTTGCGGAACACCAACTGAGGTGGTTTTTCGCCGCTGTCGCGAGCGTTGGGATGTTTGCTCTGCTTGGCGATCGGCAGCCTCTGGCTGTAGTCGGCGGGTCGAACCGAGGCCGACGGTGCGCGGATGGTCGGCGCCACGGTGACCAGCTGCTCCACGCAGCAGTTCGGCCGGAAGACGGCTACGAGCTCATGCAGCCTCGCGTTGGACGACGGCACAACCGCGGCGTCCGCGGACGGAACGCATCCGGGTGACGAAGGCCGACGGATCGACTACCTGCCCGACGAGCAGCGGGTGGTACTGCCCTCGACAGATCGCGTCACATATCTCGTCCTGGCCGGTGCCGCCTGGGCTTTTGCGCTCTCCGGTCTCGTCGCCGTGCTGATCACGGTGTTGCGGCCGCCGACGCCGTCGCAACAGGTCGTCATCACCCGAACCCGCCGGATGTAGGGGCACTTGGACCACTGGGGCACACTGGTCGCCGTCCGACGTGTCGAGCGGCCGCGCCAGCAGAGGTGCGATGCCGAGAGGAGTTTCCAGGGTGACCGTAGTAGCTGAGCACACCGATGTCGTCTCTGCTGACATCCTCGCCACCGCCCGCGCGCAGGTCCTCGAGCGTGGCGAGGCGTTGACGCAGCACCAGGTGCTCGCGGTGCTGCAGCTGCCCGACGAGCAGCTGGACGAGCTCCTCGCACTCGCGCATGACGTGCGGATGCGTTGGTGCGGGCCGGAGGTGGAGGTGGAGGGCATCATCAGCCTGAAGACCGGCGGCTGCCCCGAGGACTGCCACTTCTGCTCTCAGTCGGGACTGTTCACCTCCCCGGTGCGCTCGGCCTGGCTGGACATCCCGAACCTGGTGGAGGCCGCGAAGCAGACGGCGAAGACGGGGGCGACCGAGTTCTGCATCGTGGCTGCTGTGCGGGGACCCGACGCCCGGCTGATGGCTCAGGTCGCCGCCGGTATCGAGGCGATCCGCGCGGAGGTCGACATCCAGATCGCCTGCTCGCTCGGCATGCTCACCCAGGAGCAGGTCGACCAGCTTGCGGCCATGGGCGTGCACCGCTACAACCACAACCTGGAAACCTCGCGGTCGCACTTTCCCAATGTGGTCACCACCCACTCCTGGGAGGAGCGTTCCGAGACCCTGCGCATGGTGCGCGAGGCGGGCATGGAGGTCTGCTGCGGTGGCATCCTGGGCATGGGCGAGACGCTGCAGCAGCGTGCGGAGTTCGCAAGTGATCTCGCCGCACTGGAGCCCGACGAGGTGCCGCTGAACTTTCTCAACCCACGCCCGGGCACACCGTTCGGTGACCTCGAGGTGCTTTCCGGTCCCGAGGCATTGCGTGCCATCGCCGCGTTCCGACTGGCCCTGCCCCGCACCGTGCTGCGCTTCGCCGGTGGTCGGGAGATCACCCTGGGCGATCTGGGTGCGCGCAAGGGCATGCTCGGCGGCATCAACGCCGTCATCGTCGGCAACTACCTCACCACGCTGGGTCGCCCGGCGGAGAGCGACATCGACCTGCTCGGCGAGCTGCAGATGCCGATCAAGGCCCTCAACGACACCCTGTGATCGCGGTGGACGCCATGTTCTGCGCTGCGTGCGGGGCGCAGGATCCTCCCCACGAGCGCTGTGTTGCCCGGCTCCAGCTGGAACCGCCGCGTCACTGTGCGGAATGCGGTCGCCGCATGGTGGTCCAGGTACGCCCGGACGGCTGGTGGGCACGGTGCTCGCGGCACGGGCTCACTGACTCCGCGGAGTCCGGACGCCGATGAGGCCGTCGCGTCGGGATGCCGTGATTGCTGGTTCGGCGGTTCTTGCCCTGCTCGTTCTGGGTGTGGCCCTCGGTCTGATCTGGTATCGCCTTGCCCCCGCCGAGCTGTCGGTGGTGTTACGGGATGGGACGACCGCGGCGCTGCCGACGGAGAGCAATCACCGCTTCGATGGGCTGGCATTGTTCGTGCTCATGGGTTTCGGCGCGGGACTCGTCAGCGGCACCGCGTTGTGGCAGTGGCGCTCCCGCCGCGGGCCGGTGCTGCTGATCGTCGGAGTCGCGGCTTCCCTGCTCAGTGCGTGGGTGGCCTACCGCCTCGGGCTGTGGCTGGCTCCGTCGAATTCGCCGCAGCCGGCAGGCACCCTCGTTGCCGTGCCACCGACGCTGAGTTCGGCGATCGCGATTGTTGCGCAACCGCTCGGGACCGCGCTCGCTTATACCGCCTCGGTGTCCTTCAGCGGTGACGGCCGTGCACACCCGGAACCCCCGCCCGAGACCGGGGTGGCAGCAGAGGTCAGTTCCGGCACAGGGTCGGCGTAAGCTGATCGGCGGGCACGGGGACCGCCCCGAGTCGGCTCAGGATCTCTGCCTCGCGCGCCACCATGGAGCGCACCATCCGCAGCCGACGAACCGGGCAGCGTTGTTCCAACAGCGATTGGCGGTCGTCAAGGGGCAGCAGACAGTCGGCGGCGAGGACGTGCGGCAACACGGCGGGGTCCAGGTCGCTCCCCGGCGATTTCCAGTCCTCCCGGTGCCAGGCCACCGAGCAGTAACGGTGGTGGGCACCGCGCGCGGCCGTGGCCAGGTTCGGTACCGATACCGCCGGGACCTCAGCGACGTCGGGTAGCCAGTCGACCGTGGCGGTGAGGTAGGGAGCAGCTGTGGGATCGATCTCGAGCAGCCGGAAACGACGCACGCCGCGGGTGACGACGTTGAACTGGCCTTCCGGGCGCCGTTGTGCGTCCAGCAGTTCGGCGCTGCATCCGACGTCGTACACCGCCTCGGCCACCCCGTCCTTGGTATGCCAGCCGGGCCGGACCGCCACCACTCCAAAGGTGCGACCGGGCACGGCGCCGGTCACCAGATCGGTAGTCAGCTGCCGGTACCGGGGTTCGAAGATGTGCAGCGGCATGAGCGCTCCAGGCAGCAGCACCGTCCCCAGGGGGAAGAGGGGCAGCGTCTCCAGCACGCAGTCACGGTACGTCCGATCAGCGGGGCTCGCATGGTGACGAAGGGGGCTTGTCGGGCTCAGGGTCGTGCGTCGGTGGGCGCAGCGCGGCGAATGCGTCGGTCACGCGGAGCTGCTTCTCGGTGAACCGATAGTGAGCAGCAGGTCGCCCGCCCGCTCGTCCCGAGGTCGTCGTGTGCCCGGTGGGGGAGAGCACGCCGCGTCGGGTGAGCACCCGCTGCAGGTTGGTCACGTCCACGGGGTAGCCGAGCGCGGCGCCGTACAACGTGCGCAACGTCGACAACGTGAACTCGGCAGGGGCGAGGGCGAAGGCGATGTTGGTGTACGAGAGCTTGCCCGCAAGCCTGGCTACCGCGCGCTGAACCACTGTCTGGTGGTCAAAGCTCATGGATGGCAACCCGTCTACGGGGTGCCACCCGGTATCGGCCGGCAGCTGCGGATCGGCGGGCAACGGAACGAGCACGAGAAAGGTCGAGGCCACGGTGCGGTGGTGCGGGACACGGTGGGGGTCGCTGAACACCGCGAGCTGCTCCAGGTGCGCCACGTCGCGAACGTCGACCTTCTCGGCGAGCTGGCGCCGTGCGGAGGCCTCGACGTCCTCTTCCCGACCGAGGCGTCCACCAGGCAATGACCAGTGACCGGCCTGCGGAGCCTGGGCGCGCTGCCACAGTAGGACGCACAGCTGCACCGTGCTCTGGACGGTGCGGACCTGAAGCACCGCTGTCAGCACCTCGTGCGCAGTGCTATCATCGGTCATGTTTTCGATCCTAAGTCAAAAACTGGTCGGAAGTCCAGCCGGCCCCATCTGGGTGAGGAGACAGACCATGACGAGCGCAGCGACGATGGCGTCGGTCGAGTGGACCGACGCTGGATACCGCGGGGTCGAACCCGATTCCGCGTGGGCAGCGCAGATCCGTGAGCTCACCCGCGAGCGCGGAGCGGTGTTGCTCGCCCACAACTATCAGCTGCCCGCGATTCAGGATGTGGCCGACCACGTCGGCGACTCCTTGGCGCTGTCGCGTATTGCCGCGGAGTCCGACGCCGACACCATCGTGTTCTGCGGTGTGCACTTCATGGCGGAGACGGCCAAGATCCTCGCGCCGCACAAGACGGTGCTCATTCCCGACGCGCGGGCCGGCTGCTCGCTGGCCGACTCGATCAACGCCGAGCAGCTGCGCGCCTGGAAGGCCGACCACCCGGACGCGGTCGTTGTGTCCTACGTCAACACCACAGCCGAGGTGAAAGCGCTCACGGACATCTGCTGCACCTCGTCCAACGCGGTCGAGGTCGTGCAGTCGATTCCGGCGGAGCGTCAGGTGCTGTTCCTGCCCGACCAGTTCCTCGGCGCGCACGTCCGGAGGGTCACCGGGCGGGAGAACGTCCTGGTGTGGGCCGGCGAGTGCCACGTGCACGCCGGGATCAACGGCGACGAGCTCGCGGCCCAGGTGCAGGCCCATCCCGACGCGGAGCTGTACATCCACCCGGAATGCGGCTGCGCCACCTCGGCGCTGTACCTGGCGGGCGAAGGAGCGGTTCCCGCGGAGCGGGTGAAGATCCTGTCCACGGGCGGGATGCTCACCGCGGCGCACGCTCTGGCCGCCACCGGCTCACGGGAAGTGCTGGTGGCCACGGAGGTGGGGATGTTGCACCAGCTTCGTCGAGCCGCTCCTGAGGTGGACTTCCGTGCGGTGAACGAGAAGGCCTCGTGCAAGTACATGAAGATGATCACCCCTGCGGCGCTGCTGCGGTGCCTGCTCGAGGGTGCCGACGAGGTGCACGTGGACGCAGAGACGGCCCGCAAGGCAAGCGGCGCAGTGCAGCGAATGATCGCCATCGGTCAACCCGGTGGTGGCGAGTGACCTGGGAGGCTCGCGCTGACGTCGTCGTCGTCGGGAGTGGCGTGGCCGGCCTGACGGCGGCGCTGGGCGCGCGGCAACGCGGGCTGCGGGTGCTCGTCGTCTGCAAGGGGGCGGTGGATGACTCGGCCACCGCGTGGGCGCAGGGCGGCATTGCCGTGGTCGACGGCGCGTCGCCGGTCGCCGGAGACAGCGTGGCCACGCACGTCGCGGACACGCTGACCGCTGGTGTCGGCCTGTGCGACGAGGTGGCGGTGCGCTCGATCATCGCGGCGGGAGCGGCCGCCGTGCAGCAGTTGCAGTCCCGAGGTGCGCGGTTTGACCGGGGGCCCGACGGCGGCACGGCACGCACGCGGGAGGGCGGGCACTCCTTCCGGCGGGTCATTCACGCCGGCGCAGACGCCACGGGTGCTGAGGTGCAGCGGGCGCTGATGGCCGCGGGCAGCGACCTTGCCGTCCTGCAGCACCACCTGGTTCTGCAGGTTCTCCTCAGCGGGGCCGGCGCCGTCGCCGGCCTGCTGGTGGCCGACGGTCAGGGCCGCCGCGGGGTGGTGCACGCTCCTGCGGTGGTGCTGGCCACCGGGGGGCTCGGACACCTCTATGCCGCGACCACCAACCCGCCGGTCGCCACCGGGGACGGGCTCACGCTGGCCTTGCGCGCGGGCGCGCAGGTAGCCGACCTGGAGTTCGTGCAGTTCCATCCCACGGTGCTGTTTGCGGCGGGTGCCGGCGGGCAGCGTCCGTTGATCACCGAGGCGGTGCGTGGTGAGGGAGCGCTGCTGCGTGACCTCGATGGCGTATCCGTGACGGCGGGCGTGCACCCGCTGGGCGACCTTGCCCCCCGGGACGTGGTGGCTGCAGCGATCACCGAACGCCTACGCCGCAGCGGCACCGACCATGTCCTGCTGGACGCCAGCGGGGTGCCCGACTTCGCCCGCCGCTTTCCCACCGTCCAGTCCGCCTGTGTCGCCGCGGGCATCGACCCGTCGGCCCAACCGATTCCGGTGACCCCCGCGGCGCACTATTCCTGTGGTGGCGTCGTCACCGACCTGCACGGCCGCACCTGCGTCGGCGGACTGTTCGCCGCTGGTGAGGTCGCCCGTACCGGCCTGCACGGCGCGAACCGGCTGGCGTCCAACAGCCTGCTCGAAGGCCTCGTCGTCGGCGAGCGGGTGGCCGCCGCCGCCGCGCAGCGGGTGGTCGAGGCCGGTTCGGTCGAGGCAAGGGTTCCCGCGGCAGAAGCAGCGCGAGTGCTCCCTCGTGAGCGTCTGCAGCAGCTGATGAGCACCCACCTGAGCATCGGGCGCAGCGCGGAAGGCATCGCGACCGTGACCAGCGAGCTGTCCACCTCGGTGCCAGCTGAGGGCCGCACCGACACTGAGGACGCGAACCTCACTGTGGTGGCACAGGCGTTGTCAGCCGCCGCGGCCGCACGCCGCGAGAGCCGGGGATGCCACGTACGCACCGACCACCCCAGCCGCGACGAGACCAATGCGTCGAGCGCCATCATCGAGCTCGACCGGGAGACCGGCCTGCCCGCATTGCGCGAAACCTCGGGAGCAGCAGCATGAACGAGCTCGGTCCGTCCACAGTGGAGTTGCTACGGCGCCAGGGATTCGAGGTCGACGACGTTCGGCGCGTGGTGCGGACCGCGTTGGAGGAGGACCTGCGCTACGGGCCGGACGTCACCACCGAGGCGACGGTGGGCACGACGGCAGCGGTGACCGGTTCTGTGGTGTCCCGGCAGGTGGGCGTGTTCGTCGGTGGCGGGTTGGCCTTGGCGGTACTGGACACCGTGCTGGGTGCGGCGGTCTACCGGGTGGTTGCCCGCGTCGAGGACGGTGCCCCGGTGCAACCCGGTGACTCCGTGCTGACGGTGACGACGACCGCCGCTGGGTTGCTCACCGCCGAGCGCACGATGCTCAACCTGATGTGTCACCTCTCCGGGGTGGCGACCGCTACGGCGGCGTGGGTCCGCGCGACGGAGGGCACCCGGTGCCGCATCCGGGACACCCGCAAAACACTGCCCGGACTGCGAGGGCTGCAGAAATATGCGGTGCGCGCCGGGGGCGGGGTCAACCACCGGATGGGGCTGGGGGATGCCACGCTGATCAAGGACAACCACGTGGTGGCTGCGGGCTCGGTGGTCGCCGCGCTGAAGGCGGTGCGGACTGCCGCGCCGGAGCTGCCGTGCGAGGTGGAGGTCGACTCCCTGCGCCAGCTCGACGAGGTGCTGGCCGAGGGCGCCCAGCTGGTCTTGCTGGACAACTTCGACGTGACCGACACAACCGAGGCCGTCCGTCGCCGCGATGCCTGCGGTACCGGAACGCTGCTGGAGTCCTCTGGCGGACTCACGCTGGAGGTCGCCGCCGCCTACGCCGCGACAGGTGTGGACTACTTGGCGGTCGGCGCATTGACCCACTCGGTGAGCGTGCTGGATCTGGGGCTCGATCTCGCCTGAACCGTTTGGCGCCCAACCTGAGTCAGGCAGACTGTCGGACATGGGTAGGGGGACGGCAGGTACCAGACCCAGACGCAGACGTGGCCGGTTCTGGACTCGGCTGCTGAGCATCGCGGGCTGGCTGGGCGTGGGAGCCGGCGCTGTCGCCCTGCTTGGTCGTCCTGCAACCTCCGCTATTTGTGGCCGCGCCGACGCCACCGGAGTCGCTGTGCCCGAAGCCGGCCAAGTACAGGTCTTCGCCGCCCATCCGCCCCCGCGCTGGCCGACCTCGGCTCAGACCTGGATCGCGGAGATGGACGGACTGGCCGACGTGCTTGTGGAAGCGACGCGGCACAACAGTGCCGTCATCGCGGGTGGGGACTTCAACGCCACCGTGGACCACGCCCAGTTCAGGCATCTGCTGAGCGGCGGGTACCGGGATGCCGCCGAACAGGCTGGGGCCCGGTTCGTGCCGACCTATCCCACCGATTACCCGTTTCCACCGCTGTTGACCTTGGACCACGTCGTCACGCACGACGTCGTGGCGCATGCAGTATTCAGCGTGCGGCTACCCGGATCGGACCATCGGGGCCTGCAGGTAGAACTGGTGCTCCCGCCATTTCGATGACCGACGCTCGCCGGTCGATCAGTGTTCAGGCGCGTTCAGTTCGTCGGCGGACTTCAAAACGGGCAGGGCTCGTCGTCCCCGGCGGAGGGTCGTCGTTCACTGCGTCGGCAGATGATCGGGCGCAGTAGGCGATTGAGGTCGACGCGAGTCTGCTGTCGGCGGCGCTCGTCGCCGATGCGGGCCGCCTTGTTCTGTGCCCGGGTACGCCGCTGCCGGGTTACGCGGTCACCGTCAGTGCTCGGATCGACAATGTTGTCAGAGCTGCGCCCGAGTAGGTCGAGGTAGCCGGTGTTACGGGTGCGGTAATAGCGGCCGGTGGGTGAGACCAGGCCGATGGTGCGGTCGGCGTTATGTCGCTCCGACCAAGCGCCGGTGTGTTTGAGCCGGTGCAACCAGACACGCGAACTACCCCTATTCGGGACGTAGCCATGGCCTGTTTGCCGGCCGATCAACTAGCATCAATCACCCAAGCGCGACAAAGGGGAGACTGACGTGGAACTGCGACGACTGGCGGCTGCCCTGGCAGCCGCGGCAGCACTGCTGGCCGCTGGGTGCACCAGTAGCGCGCCCCCGGCTCCGGCGCCGACTACCGAGGCGCCGACGGTGGTGTCCTCCAGCACCACGCCGACCACCACCACCACCGTGCCTCCGACGACAACTCCAGAACCGGCGGCGGTCACCACGACGGACTACACGCCTGAGTACACCCCGCCGCCGGTCGGCCCCACGCGCACCCGCACCGCAACCCCGCAACCCACCGCGCAGTGGACCCCGCCGTCCTGCCCGCCCGGCACTGTGTACACCGGGCTAGCGCAGGCGTGCATCACGATGAGGCCGCCCGCGCCCGCCACCACGACGCAGTGGACCCCGCCGTCCTGCCCGCCGGGCACTGTATTCAGCCCTATGGGCGTCGAATCGTGCCAATCCCCGGCGAAGGTTGCCGAAGGCAGGCGGCTGGAGAGTTTGTGCGGCGGCGGTGGCGGCACGCTCGCCGAGTGCGGCCTAGGTCAAAAGGCAGATGGCACGCCGCTGCGCACGCGCTGATGGTCGTCCTGCCAACTCGACAACCGACCGGGATGTTCAACGCTACGAATCGCCCCGCGACGTGGGGCATGGCCAGCGGTCATCGACCGATTACCGTTCAGCCATGCAGCCCGCGCAATGGTTCACCCTCTGGATGACGCTGATCGCCACGGTTGGTGGCGGCATCGTGACGCTTGTCGGTGTGACCTTGGCGTTCCGGTTCAACGTGATCAACACGATTCGTCAAGACCAACGCGAACGAGAACGGGAGAGCCTCACCCGTCTGCACACCCAACTTGCTGACGCTCACAAGTCGCTCGAGGTCTTACTCAGTTTGCCGATGGTGAGCGAGGGCATACCGCTGCTTGCCCCCGCCGCGCTGGAGTTAGTCAGCAACGCCGTGTCATCCCTACCCGAGAACGGCGAATCTGTCGCTGCAAGTGTCGCGCGTCCGATTCGAGTAGCGATCCGGGACGTTGAGGTGGGTCAAGAGAGCGCGGGACTACGTTCGCTGGCGGACTTGATCGGCAAGCAACGCCAGATCATCGAAGACAAGCTTGGTGCGCCACTGCCTGCTAAGTGGAGGAGAGGGCTGTAAGTAGGATCAGGGCTCTGCCACCTACCGCCGCGCCCGTTGCCGCCGGGCCCGCCAGTAGACGCCACGCTGGCGTCGCCGCTGCGCCGCGCCAACCGTAATAATTCCTGAGAGGGTTGCCTGCTCGTCACCGAAGCGCTGAGACTACGTTCCCGGCTATGCCGATGAGGACTCCGACGCCGAGCATGACCATCGGTCGCGAGTGCTGCCAGTTGGTCTCTGGCCCACTCCAGTACGGCGTTTCGTCCGTGTCGGTCTTGAGCGTTTGCCCCGCTGCCCAATAGATCCCAAGCAACTCGAAAGTGGCAGCAATCCCGTACAGGGTGAGTATGAGTGTCAACACCTACCGAGAATGCACCAACCTTCATGTGCGAGCCGCCGCGACGCGCCCGCTGCCGCCGGGCCCGCCAGTAGGTGCCACGCTGGCGTCGCCGCTGTGCCCTGGTCAGCTTGCGCCCTGGCCGTGCTGGTGGTGCCGCTGGCCGGCAGGACGTGGCCAGCACGACGCAGCCAGGCCAAATCGTTTCCAACAGTGGATGCGTCCAGCCCGAGCGCGGTGCTGGTGGCCGGCCCGGACAGCCCGGCAAGGCGGGCGGCACGCACCTTGCCGCGACGCTCGGCGAGGTCCGCACTGGAATGCCGCGCCGGCCCCGTCACCGGTGCCACGTACTCGGGCTCGTCGGTCATCCTGGCCGGGTTACCCGCCGTGCCACCGGGTGCGACGACGCCCCCCAGCAGGACAACACCGCCAGCAAGGCCGCTGGTGTGGGTGCGGCGCCCGGTCCTCAGGCAGGACCGGCGCACCGGACACTGCGCGCACAGTTCACGGAGGACACCAGCAGCATCCCGCTGGTCGCGGCAGCCCGCAGCGAGGCGGGCATAATCGGCTGTGCGGCACGCACCCTCAGTGAGGTCCACAATGGCTTCCCGTCACGCTGTGCCGGGCGTACCGGCAAAAGCAGGCCATCCAACAGGGCACCGGCGGTGCCCGCGTTGCGCAGGTTGGCCACTCGAGCAGCGGCATGGCCGTGCAACGTCGCCCACGCTGCCCGATCACACCCGGACCAGCTCTGCAGTGCTCACAGAGCCTCGATGTCGTCGTCGTCCCGGTCCTGGTCAGCGGTATCGCCGGTGACGGCGGCAGCAAAGGCGTTGTAATCACGCCAGGTGCAGCTATCACCCAGCGACCGCAGTCGAAGCTCAGCGATGGTCAACCGGCCATGCGAGGTGTTGTACCGCTCCTGCTGGTCGGCGGGCAGCGGTTCTGGTCGGCGGCTGGTGGGCCTGGGGTCCGCGCTAGGGAGAGGATGCCGCGCCTCCCACAACCGGCGTGCAGCCTGCATTCGGACATTGGCCTCGGCCAGCGGGTCAGCAAGGTGCTCGTCCACGTCGACGTAATCTTCGACCCGCGGATCGGTGAGGCAGGGCGGGGCGGGCTCGCGGTTCACCACGGCGGGGTCAGCTTGCCGGCGCCTCATCCAACGGCCCCGCGGATGCCGTACGCGCCTCGCGCTGCACCACGGCGTTGAGGGCGCACCAAGTCGCCTGCCTCGGTCTCCCCAGTGGGCAGTCTGAGCGAGGCCAGCAACCTCACCAGCGTGATGGCCTGCTGGCGCTGCTCAACCAACAACGGGTGCGCGATCACATCGCCTTTAGCATTGGTGATGGTCAGCGGCTCGCCGGCCAGGATGGTCGCGGCATCCTCCAAGTGGTCCACAGTCCTGCAGGCCACGGTGAGCACAGACAGCTTCATGCTGGTCCAGTTCGTAATCACCCAGGACGCTTTTCCACAGCTTCCGGCCCTCGCTGGCCAGGCCCCGTGGCGTTTTCGGTGCGCGCTGTGTGGTCATTTCTGTCATCTCCGCAGGTCAAGGCAGTGTGGGCGGGCGAGCTATGGGGCGTTTCAGGTGTCAGCGGATTGGATGCGCATTGCAAGTCGGTGAGGGCCGGCGCGGCAAAGGGGACCCCTCCCACCCCTTCACGCTGGCGACGGCCGCGAGGCCGCTCACGGCGCGGCTGGCGTGGTGAGCGGGCGGCTCTGACGACTGACGAATCGGCGACGCCTGGCGCTCGCGCTCAACCATTCGACGCGCACCGTCAAATCCCCCGGGATGGCCGCGCCAAAAGCGGCCAGCATTGCAACCTCCGCCGATGTGGCCTCACGCTTGAAGGCCCGGCGACCGTCGTATCGGTCAGCGACAAGCCTGGAATCCTCGGCCGAACGGAGCGAGCAGTCATTCAAATCTCGAAAGGTGAGGGTGTCGTAATGGGGAAGCACCTGCTGTCCGTCACACGCCGGGCAGGTGGGCAATGGCACTGGTGTGGTCATGGCTGTGCTCCCTCTGCTGGATGAGTGGACACCATTCGGGGAGCGGCCCGCTCTCGGACTGGGAGGCTCCCCAGCGTCGAACAGCCAAACACACGAAACGCCACGCAACGTGTCTGCGCCCCGAATGGTGAGATTGGGATGGCCTAGCTCGTGGCGATCTTCACGATTGCGGCCGGATGGGCGAAACCGAAACCAGCCCTTAGAATAGCCCGAGTGGCTGTCCTATCGGAGCTGAAGAAAACGGACTTGTCTGATTCGACCGTTGCCTGCTTGCGGATGACCAGCGTCGAGCGATCACGGGGAATCGACCACACCACGCCGGGCTCAACCGCCGGGGTCGAATAGACCGGCACACCAGCGATGACACGGCCGGTGGGCGACGCGGGGTCACTGCCCAACAAGGCCACACTGGAGCCTGTGGCTTGCTTCAACGTAACTGGTCAGGTGCTTTAACGGCGTGTTGGTGACGTCTCCGTATCCTTTTGCGGGCCAATGGGTTTGTGCCGAAACCGACGTATGAGCAGCTCGCAGAGTTGGTTGTGTCGTTGGCTCGTGAGAACGAGGGGATTGAAGGCCCGGATCCTGGAGCAGGACGCGCGAATCGCAGAATTGGAGCGACAGCTTTCGGCCAACTCGCGGAACTCGGCGAAGCCGCCCTCGGCGGATGGCTTGGCCAAGCCGGCACCGAAGTCGCTGCGGAAGAAGTCCGGGCGTAAGCCCGGTGGCCAGCGTGGCCACAAGGGCGACACACTGCGCCAGGTCGCCGACCCCGACGAGGTGACCCGCCACGAACCGGGGTGCTGCCGCGGTTGCGGGCAGGGCCTGACCAACGCCCCTGAGGCCGGGTTCACGCGGCGTCAGGTGTTCGATCTGCCCCCGGTCAGCATCCACGTCACCGAGCACCACCTGGTCTCCCGCCGGTGCGGGTGCGGGATGACCACGACCGCGAACGCCCCGGCCGGGGTAGCCGCACCCGTGCAGTACGGTCCGCGGATCCTCGCCGTCATCGTGTACCTGTACATGGGCCAGTACCTGTCCAAGCACCGCACCGCCCAAGCCATGAGCGAACTGTTCGGCACCCCGGTCTTGGCAGGCACGGTAGCGGCCGCGACCGCCCGCGCCGCCGGAGACCTCACCGGGTTCTGTGCCGCGGTGACCGAGAAGATCGCCGCCGCCGAGGTGGCGCATTTTGATGAGACCGGGTTCCGCGCCGCGGGGAAGCTGCATTGGCTGCACTCGGCATCCACGTCGTTGTTCACCCTGATCACGTGTCATCGTCGGCGGGGCCGCGAGGCGATGAACGCCGCCGGGATCCTGCCCGCCTTCACCGGGACCGCCGTGCACGACGCGTGGGCACCCTATGACACCTACCCCCAGCTCACCCACGCCTTTTGCAACGCTCACGTGCTCCGCGAGTTGATCGCCGTCACCGACCACCACCATGAACACGCCAACAATCCCGAACCCTGGTGCTGGGCGGCCCAAGTCATCGACAACCTCCTGGCCATCAAAGCGATGGTCGATCGCGATGCCAGCCCGATCGACCCCGCAGCTGGGCGGAGAGCAGGTGCGCTGCGGTCAACACGTTATCCACTTGCTCGGACGGGAGGGCGGCCCGGCCATTGCGCAGCACCGGCAGGCGCCGGTCGGCACGGCGAGCGACCTGACCGGCGTAAAACAGCACCATCCATGCTCCAGAAACATTGGCGGCCGAGCAATGCTCTCTGCCGTGGGCTGCGTACAGAGCCGCCAGTCCACCCGATGTCTGACGCCTCGTGCTGTTCGGCACGGAGCGATCGAGCGCGCTATTTTGCAAGCTGTACCCACTGACAGCGAAGGGCCAGGACATGAGCGCCGACCGGCACGGCAGCCACACCGATGAGCATGGCCACAAAGCGGAAGCGCAGGACGAGAACGGGGCACGGCCCGACCGTGATCCTGACGACCCGGACTCACCCGCAGAGCTGTCCAAGCCCTCCCTGCTCGCAGTGGTCAAACGCGCGGGCAAGGAGTTCAAGCACGACAACCTGACCGACCTCGCGGCGGCCTTGACCTACTACGCCGTGCTGTCGATCGTGCCGGGTCTCATTGTGCTCATCTCGCTGCTCGGCTTGTTGGGACCGGACACCACCAACCAGGTGATGAACCAGGTGCAGCAGCTTGCGCCGGGCTCGGCCGCCGACTTCGTCCACACCCTGATCACTCAGGCCCAGGCGAACAAGGGAGGCGCGGGGATAGGGGCAATTCTCGGCGTGCTGGTTGCGTTGTGGTCCGCGTCCGGTTACGTCGCAGCGTTCATGCGCGCCTCGAACGTCATCTACGGGATCGGTGAGGGGCGCCCGATTTGGAAGACGGCACCGACCCGGCTGGGCGTGACTATCGTCGCGGTCATCCTGCTGCTCCTCAGTGCGGTGATCGTGGTGGTGAGCGGGCCGGTCGCTAAGCAGATCGGTGACGTGCTCGGTGTCGGGGACACCGCTGTGCTGGTCTGGAACATCGCCAAGTGGCCGGTGCTGCTCATCCTGGTCTCGGTGCTGCTCGCCATCCTCTTCTGGGCCAGTCCCAACGCCAAGCAGGGCGGCGTGAAGTGGGTCAGCCCCGGAGGAGCCATCGCGGTCGTCATCTGGTTGGTGATCTCCGCGTTGTTCGCCGTCTACGTGACGGGCTTCTCCTCCTACAACAAGACCTACGGGGCCCTGGCCGGCGTCGTGATCTTCCTGGTCTGGCTGTGGCTGACCAACATCGCGCTGCTGCTGGGAGCGGAGGTCAACGCAGAGCTGGACCACGGCAAGGCCATCGCCGAGGGTCTCCCCGAAGATGTGGAGCCGTTCGCGGTGCCGCGCGACACCCGAAAGCTCGACAAGGCGGACAAGGAAGCGGTGGAGGAGGCGCAGTCGGCTCGTCGCCGCTGAGGGCAGCACAGCTGGTACGGGGATGGCGCGCCGCCGCCTATCCTGGGTGTCCTGTCGTCCCCGCTGGAGGATCACCATGCTCGCCCGCATCGACCTGCGCGGTCGCACGCCGTCCATCGCCGAGTTGCGCACCACCTTGCCGCGTGGCGAGGTCGACGTAGACGCGGTGTTGCACACCGTGCGACCGATTGTGGACGCGGTGCGCGAGCGCGGGGTGGACGCGGTGCTGGAGCTCAGCGAGATGTTCGACAAGGTGCGCCCCCGTTCCGTTCGCGTTCCGGTCGAGGAGCTCGACCGGGCGCTGGAGCAGCTGGATCCGCAGGTTCGTGCGGCGCTGGAGGAGTCCGTCGCCAGGGCCAGGCGGGTGCATGCCGACCAGCGGCGCAGCGACACCGTGACCCAGGTGGTCGACGGTGGCACCGTCACCGAGCGTTGGGTGCCGGTCGACCGCGTCGGGCTGTACGTACCCGGTGGTAACGCGGTGCTGGCCTCCAGCGTGGTGATGAACGTCGTGCCCGCACAGGCGGCAGAGGTTGCGGAGCTCGTGGTCTGCTCGCCGCCGCAAGCGGACAACCACGGTCTGCCCGATCCCACGATTCTCGCCGCTTGCGCCATGCTCGGCGTTCAGGAGGTGTGGGCTGCCGGGGGGGCGCAGGCGATCGCCCTGCTGGCGCTGGGTGGCATCGACACGGTGTCCGTCAACGGCTCCGCCGAGCTGGCCCCGGTCGACCTCATCACCGGGCCGGGAAACATCTACGTCACGGCAGCAAAACGGTTGCTCCGTGGAATGGTGGGCATCGACTCCGAGGCAGGCCCGACGGAGATCGCGATCCTGGCCGACGGCACCGCCGATGCGCTGCATGTGGCCGCCGACCTCATCAGCCAAGCAGAGCACGACGTGCTTGCGGCCAGCGTGCTGGTGACCACCAGCGAGGAGCTGGCCGACGCGGTGGACCAGGCGTTGGCCGAGCAGGTTGCCATCACCAAGCACGCCGATCGGGTACGAACGGCATTGTCCGGCAAGCAGTCCGGCATCGTTCTGGTGTCTACCGTGGAGGAAGGACTGCGGGTGGTCAACGCGTACGCCGCCGAACACCTGGAGATCCAGACCGCCGACCCCTCCGCTGTCGCTCGAGGCGTGCGCAACGCGGGGGCGGTGTTCGTCGGGCCGTGGTCACCGGTCAGCCTCGGCGACTACTGCGCGGGGAGCAATCACGTGCTACCGACGGCCGGCTGCGCGCGGCACTCCTCGGGCTTGAGTGTGCAGACCTTCCTGCGCGGCATTCATGCTGTGGAGTACACCGAGCAGGCCCTGGCCGACGTCGCCGAGCACGTCGTCGCCCTGGCCGGAGCCGAGGACCTGCCCGCGCACGGTGCCGCAGTACAGGTGCGGGCGCGATGACGCTCACGGTGCGCGACCTGCCGATCCGGGATGAGCTGCGCAACGCCAACCCCTACGGCGCGCCGCAGCTCGACGTGCCGGTGCGGTTGAACACGAACGAAAATCCGCATCCGCCGAGCCCGGCGCTGATCGAGGACGTCACCGAGTCGGTGCGAGCGGCGGCACAGCAGTTGCACCGCTACCCCGATCGCGACGCCGTGGACCTGCGCACCGACCTGGCCGCCTACCTCACCGCCCAGACCGGTGTTGCACTGAGCGTCGACAATGTGTGGGCGGCCAACGGCTCCAACGAGATCCAGCAGCAGCTGTTGCAGGCCTTCGGTGGTCCCGGACGCAGCGCGGTTGGGTTTGTGCCGTCGTACTCGATGCACCCGGTCCTCAGCGGCGGCACCCAGACCGACTGGATTGCGGCCGACCGCGCCGAGGACTTTTCGCTCGACGTCGCCGAAGCGGCCGCGGTCATCAAGGAGCGACAGCCTGATGTGGTGTTCGTGGCCAGCCCCAACAACCCGACCGGTCACGTGATCCCGCTGCGCGAGCTGCGCACGGTGCTCGACGCGGCGCCCGGCATTGTGATCGTGGACGAGGCCTACGGCGAGTTTTCCGAGGAGCCGAGCGCCGTCACCCTGATCGAGGAGTACCCCCGCGCACTGGTGGTCACCCGCACGATGAGCAAGGCCTTTGCCTTCGCGGGCGGCAGGCTCGGTTACTTCGCCGCCGCCCCCGCGTTCGTGGAGGCGATGCTGCTGGTCCGGCTGCCCTACCACCTCTCGGTGCTCACCCAGGCCGCGGCGCGGGCGGCGCTTCGACACGCGGACGAGACGCTGGCCTCAGTGCACCTGTTGGCGGATGAGCGTAAGCGCGTATCGGAGGCATTGCTGCACAGAGGCTTTACCGTCATTCCCTCGGAGTCCAATTTCATCCTCTTTGGACACTTTGTCGATGCCCCGCGCGCCTGGCAGGCCTACCTGGACCACGGGGTACTGATCCGAGATGTGGGGGTGCCGAGGTTTCTTCGTGCGACGATTGGCCTGCGGGCCGAGAACGACGCGTTCGTCGCGGCCAGTGACGACGTTGCCCGGGCCGAGCTTGTCCCGGCGAGAGACGAGGATGCATGAGCCGCACTGCCCGAGTGGAGCGCACCACCCGCGAGTCGAGTATCACCGTCGAGCTCAATCTTGACGGCTCCGGCGTGGTCGACATCGCCACCGGCGTGCCGTTCTACGACCACATGCTCACCGCGCTCGGCACGCACGCCAGCTTCGACCTCACGGTGCACGCCACGGGAGACACCGAGATCGAGGCGCACCACACCGTGGAGGACACCGCCATCGTCCTCGGTCAGGCGCTCGGGCAGGCGCTGGGCGACAAGGCGGGCATCCGACGCTTCGGAGACGCCTGGATCCCGATGGACGAGACACTCGCCCACGCCGCGGTGGACGTGTCCGGGCGCCCCTACTGCGTGCACACCGGGGAGCCGGAGCACCTGCTGACCAGCGTCATCGGCGGCTCAGGCGACGGCGCGCCGTACAACACGGTGATCAACGCCCATGTCTTCGAGTCACTGGCCTCGAACGCACGCATCGCGCTGCACGTGCGCACCCTCTACGGCCGCGACCCGCACCACGTCACCGAGGCGCAGTTTAAGGCAGTGGCGCGGGCGCTGCGCACAGCGGTGGAGCCCGACCCCCGCGTACGCGGAGTGCCCAGCACCAAAGGCAGTCTGTGAGCAACGTCGTACCCGTCCTGCTGCTCCTGCTCGCGGGGTTTCTGGCCGGCGGCGCATGGACGGCGTGGAAGAACTACTCGCGACGGTTGAGCGTGTTGCTGGCTGTCGCCGCTGCACTTGCCGCGGCAGCCGGCGTGCTGCGACTATTCTGAGGACTATGGGAGCACCGTCGGTCGTCGTGCTGGACTACGGCTCGGGCAACCTGCGTTCGGCCGAACGTGCGCTGCAACGGGTGGGCGCGCAGGTCACGGTCACGGCCGATCCTCACGTAGCGCTGGCCGCGGACGGGCTCATGGTGCCCGGCGTCGGTGCCTACGCCGCCTGCATGGCTGGTCTGCGCGCCGTCAAGGGCGACCGCATCATCGACGAACGCCTGGCCGGGGGACGGCCGGTGCTCGGGGTCTGCGTCGGCATGCAGGTGCTGTTCGAACGTGGAGTGGAGTTCGACCACGGCGCACCGGAGGCCTCCACCGGCTGCGGCGAGTGGCCGGGCACGGTGGAGCGGCTGCCGGCAGAAGTTTTGCCGCACATGGGATGGAACACCGTGCAGGCGCCGCCGGAGACCACCCTGTTTCACGGCATCGCCACCGACGCCCGGTTCTACTTCGTGCACTCCTACGCCGTGCAGCGGTGGGAGCTTCCCGCCGGCGGACCGTTGCCTCAGCCGCTGCTCACCTGGGCCGAGCACGGTGGGCGCTTTCTCGCTGCCGTGGAGAACGGCCCGCTCTCAGCCACCCAGTTCCACCCAGAGAAGTCCGGGGATACCGGCGCGGCGCTGCTGGAGAACTGGGTGCGTGGGCTGTGAGCGGGTGCGCAGCACTAGAGTGAGCGCACGTGAGCCTGGTCCTGCTGCCCGCTGTTGACGTTGCCGACGGCCAGGCCGTCCGACTGGTGCAGGGGGAGGCCGGCAGCGAGACCGACTACGGCTCGCCGCGGGACGCGGCGCTGGCCTGGCAGGACGCAGGCGCCGAGTGGGTCCATCTGGTCGACCTCGATGCCGCCTTCGGCCGTGGCAGCAATCGCGAGCTGTTGGCCGGCGTCGTCGGCGAGCTCGATGTGGACGTCGAGCTGTCCGGCGGCATCCGGGACGACGCGTCGCTGCAGGCCGCGCTGGCTACCGGTTGCCGACGGGTGAATCTGGGCACTGCAGCGCTGGAGAGCCCTGAGTGGTGCGCCAGTGCCATCGCCCGCTTCGGTGACCGCATCGCGGTGGGCCTGGACGTGCGGATCGTCGACGGGGTGCACCGCCTCGCCGCCCGGGGCTGGGTCAACGACGGTGGTGAGCTGTTCGAGGTGCTCGAGCGGCTGGAAGTCCAAGGCTGCGCGCGCTACGTCGTCACCGACGTCACCAAGGACGGCACGCTTACCGGGCCGAACCTGCAGCTGTTGCGCGATGTCTGCGCCGTCACCGATTCCCCCGTCGTGGCCTCCGGTGGTGTGTCCACTGTGGATGATCTGCGGGCCATCGCGAAACTCGTACCCGAGGGGGTCGAGGGCTCGATCGTGGGTAAGGCGCTCTACGCGGGCCGGTTCACGCTGCCCGAGGCGCTGGATGCGGTGTCGCGGTGAGCGAGCGAAGCGACGTGGGGGTGTACCGATGAATACTCCAGATGCCGTGGGTCTGCTCGCCGAGGCGGAAGCGCTCTTCGACGGGGTGAGCGGCCGGTTCATCGCAGGCCTCGGTGCGCCCAGCTCCGTCCACAAAGGACCTGCCGACTTCGCCACCGAAGTCGACCTGGAGCTCGAGCGCACGCTCACGGCCGAGTTGACCGCCCGCACCGGCATCGCCGTGCACGGTGAGGAGTTCGGTGGTCCCGACGTGGGCACCGGCACCGTGTGGGTGTTGGACCCCGTCGACGGCACCGCCAACTACTCCGCGGGGCTGCCGCTATCCGGGATGCTGCTGGCACTGGTGCACGACGGCGTGCCCGTCGCCGGCCTCACCTGGCTGCCGCTGTTGCAGCAGCGCTACGCCGCGGTTGCCGCGGGCCCGTTGTACTGCAATGGTATTGAGGTACCGCGACTGTCTGAGGTGGCCTTGCGTGAATCGACCACAACCATCGGTGCGCTCAACCAGGGTTCGAGTGGGCGCTACCCCGGGGAGTACCGCTATCGCGTGCTGGGCGCCCTGAGCCGGGCTTGCCTGCGGGTCCGGTTGATCGGCGCGACCGGGATCGATCTCGCGTGGACGGCGGCGGGACTGCTCGGCGGATCGGTGACGTTCGGCCACCACCCATGGGACAACGCGGCGGGAGTTTGCCTGGTCCGCGCGGCCGGTGGCGTGGTCACCGACCTCGCCGGCGACCCCTGGCAGATCGATTCGCCTTCCGTGCTGGCCGCTTCGCCCGGCGTGCACGCCGAGATGCTGAGTCTGCTTGCTGAGCTTGGCGACCCACGGGACTACGAGTCGGGCATCCCGGTATGAGTCTGGCCGTCCGGGTCATCCCGTGTCTCGACGTGGACGCCGGACGGGTGGTCAAGGGCGTGCGGTTCGCCAGTCTGCGCGATGCCGGCGACCCGGTGGAGCTGGCCGCTGCCTACGACGCGCAGGGCGCGGACGAGGTCACCTTCCTCGACGTCACCGCCTCCTCGGGAGAGCGCGAGACCATGATGGACGTGGTGCGGCGCACTGCGGAACAGGTGTTCATCCCGCTCACGGTCGGCGGGGGCGTGCGTTCCGCCACCGACGTCGACCGGCTGCTGCGCGCGGGGGCGGACAAGGTCAGCGTGAACACCGCGGCCATCGCTCGTCCCGAGCTGCTGCGCGAGCTCAGTGAACGCTTCGGTTCACAGTGCATCGTGCTGTCGGTGGACGCCCGCACAGTGCTCGCAGCGCAGCCGGCCACGTCCTCTGGTTGGGAGGTGACCACCCACGGCGGCAAGCGGGGTACCGGCATCGACGCCATTGAATGGGCCCAGCGTGGTGCCGAGCTCGGCGTGGGGGAGATCCTGCTCAACTCCATGGACGCCGACGGCACCAAGACGGGTTTCGACCTGCGGATGATCGCTGCCGCCCGCGCGGCGATGAGCGTCCCGGTAATCGCCAGCGGCGGGGCCGGTGCGGTGGGGCACTTCACCCCTGCGGTGGCTGCAGGCGCCGACGCGGTGCTTGCCGCGAGCGTCTTCCACTTCGGTGAGCTGACCATTCCGCAGGTCAAGGATGCGATGCGGGCCGACGGTATCGTGGTGCGGTGACTTTGGATCCGGCCGTAGCCGCGCGACTCAAGCGCAACGACTCGGGCTTGGTGTGCGCGGTGGCACAACAGCGCGGCACGGGCGAGGTGCTGATGGTCGCCTGGATGGACGACGAGGCGCTCGCCCGTACCCTGGCCACTCGGCAGGCCACGTACTACTCGCGGTCGCGGGAGCAGTACTGGGTGAAGGGGGAGACCTCCGGGCACACCCAGCACGTGCACACGGTGCGTCTGGACTGCGACGGTGACACGGTGCTGCTGACCGTCGACCAGGTCGGCGCCGCCTGCCACACCGGCGAGCACACCTGCTTCGACGCCGACGTACTCCTCGGCTGAGGGAGCACACCGGCCGCAGAGAGCACCCGCCCGCCGGAAGGAGCAGCACTGTTTCGCGGGCTAGGATCTTCTAGGTTTGTGTAGAAGATCCTAGCTTCCGTAACCGTGAGACGGGTCAAGAGATGGCCCGGAGCGCAGCTCAGGCCGCCTTGGCCTGCAGTACCTCGAGTGCCCGGTCGGCGTGCAGCTTCATCTTCGTCTCGCTGGTGAACGCGGCTAGCACCGTGCGGTCGGTGTCGATGACGAACGTGGCCCGTTTGACCGGTGTCAGCTTGCCCAGCAATGCGCCGCGCTTCACGCCGAACTGCTCCGCGACTCGACCGCCCTCGTCGGACAGCAACGGGTAGTCGAAGGAGTGCTTCGCGGAGAACTCCTGCTGCTTGGCGACGCTGTCCAGGCTGATGCCGACCCGCTGGGCGCCGACGGCGGCGAAGTCCGCACCCGCGTCGCGAAAGTGGCAGGCCTCCGCGGTGCAACCGGTGGTCATCGCCGCCGGGTAAAAGAACAGCACCACGGGGCCATCGGCGAGAAATGAGCTGAGCTTGCGGGTGGTGCCTTTGTCATCGGCCAGCTCGAAGTCCGGCGCGGTGTCTCCCTGTTTCATGCTGTCAAGGTAGCCCAGGTCTGTGGGTGAACCCATGACAGTTCTGCGCCCGATCATCCAGAGGAATACCGTCGCACCGTCCGCCAAAGATCAACCAGCACGAGGAGTCATCGCGTGGCCGCCGCAGCCCCCCAACTGTCCGCCCTGCTCGACGAGGTCACCGGAGCAGCGCTGCCGGTGCGGTTGCGCTGCTGGGACGGCAGCGAGGCGGGCCCGGTCGACGCACCGGTGCTGGTGATCAAGAAGCGGCGTGCGCTGCGGCGTTTGTTGTGGACCCCCGACGAGCTGGGCTTCGCCCAGGCCTATGTCGCCGGTGAGCTGGACATCGAAGGCGACCTGACCGCGGCCATCCAACGCTTTTGGACAGCGGTCCGGGAGATGGGTCTGGCCAAGCCGAAGCTCAGCCTGCGCACCCGTGCCAAGGCCGTGGTGACCGCCGCACGAATGGGCGCCGTCGGTCCCAAACCGCCCGCCCCCGGTGAGCAAGCCCGGCTGAGAGGCTTGCTGCACAGCAAGACCCGCGATCGAGCGGCGATCAGTCACCACTACGACCTGTCCAACGACTTCTACGAGCTGTTGCTCGACGAGCACATGGCCTACAGCTGCGGCTACTGGACCAAGGCTCCCGGCACGGACGGTTACACGGTGCACGAGGCGCAGACCGACAAGCTCGACCTGGTCTGCCGCAAGCTCGGCCTGCAGCCGGGGATGCGCCTGCTCGACGTCGGCTGCGGCTGGGGATCGCTGATCCTGCACGCCGCCACCCACTACGGGGTGCACGCCACCGGGGTGACGCTCTCGGCGGAGCAGCGCGAGTTCATCGAGAAGCGCATCGCTGAGCGGGGGCTAGCCGACAAGGTCACCGTGCGGCTGCAGGACTACCGCGAAGTGCAGGACGGGCCCTATGACGCGATCGGCACCATCGAGATGGGCGAGCACGTCGGCGCCAAGAACTACGACACCTACACGGCAACCCTGTTCCGGCTGCTCAAGCCCGAAGGGCGCCTGCTGCTGCAGCAGATGTCCCGGGACGGTGCACCCGGCGGTGGGGCGTTCATCGAGTCCTATATCGCCCCGGACATGAGCATGGTGCCGCTGGGCGACACGGTGAACAACATCGAGCGCGCCGGATTCGAGGTGCGCGACGTGCACGTGCTGCGCGAGCACTACGTGCACACCATCCGCGCCTGGCTGAACTCTTTCGAGTCCCGCTTCGACGAGGCGGTGGCGATGATCGGTGAGGCGCAGTCCCGCGTCTGGCGGCTCTACATCGTGGGCAGCGCGCTGGCGTTCGAGGAGAATCGGATGGGCGTGGACCAGATCCTCGCCGTCAAGCCCGCGTTGTCGGGCGACAGCGGGATGCCACACACCCGGGACGAGTGGGCGGTGGCTTGAGCGTCGCAAGGGCCTAACCAGGGCGCGGGAGAGCGGCGGCGAGGAGGCTGGGACACTGGGCATCATGTCTGGTGCACCCCTCGGAGTGACGAGTCCGAGCCGTGCGGAGTTCCGAGCCCTGGCCGCGGAGCACCGCGTGGTGCCGGTCACCCGGCGGGTGCTGGCCGACTCCGAAACACCCGTCTCGGCCTACCGCAAGCTCGCCGGTGACCGACCGGGAACCTTTCTGCTGGAGTCGGCGGAGAACGGCCGCTCCTGGTCGCGGTGGTCGTTCATCGGCGCGGGCAGCGCCGCCGCGCTCACCGTGCGCGACGGTCAGGCGCACTGGCAGGGCACCGTCCCCGCCGGCGCGCCCACCGGTGGTGACCCGGTACAGGTACTGCGCGAGACGCTCGAGTTATTGCACTCCGAACGCCTGCCGAATCTGCCCCCGCTTACCGGCGGCATGGTCGGCTACCTCGGCTACGACACGGTGCGCCGCCTCGAGCGGTTGCCCGACGCCGCAGTCGACGACCTGCAGCTGCCGGAGATGGTGATGCTGCTGGCCACCGACCTCGCGGCCGTCGACCACCACGAGGGCACGATCACGCTGATCGCCAACGCCGTGAACTTCGACGGTAGCGACGAGCGGGTGGAGCAGGCCTACACCGCGGCGGTAGTGCGGCTGGACGTGATGACGGCGTCGCTCGCCGCCCCTTCCTCCTCCACGGTGAGCACCTTTCAGCGCTTGGATCCCCAGTTCCACCGGCAGCGCACCAGTGTGGAGCACGAGTCGGGCGTGCGGCACCTCATCGGGGAGATCGAGGCCGGGGAGGCGTTCCAGGTGGTCCTCTCCCAGCGCTTCGAGATGCAGACGCAGGCCGATCCGCTGGACATCTATCGGGTGCTGCGCGCGTCCAACCCCAGCCCCTACATGTATCTGTTCCGCGTGCCAGATGCCCGCGGCGCCACCGCGTTCGACATCGTCGGGTCCAGCCCCGAGGCCTTGGTGACGGTGGCGGAGGGAACGGCCACCACCCATCCCATCGCAGGCACGCGGTGGCGGGGTGAGAGCACCGAGGAGGACATCCAGCTGGAGAAGGATCTGCGCGCCGACGCGAAGGAGAATGCTGAGCACCTGATGCTTGTCGACCTCGGGCGAAACGACCTGGGCCGGGTGTGCGAGCCCGGGACTGTGACCGTCACCGAGTACCGGCACGTCGAGCGTTACAGCCACGTCATGCATCTGGTGTCCACGGTGACCGGTCGACTCGCACCCGGGCGCGTCGCCCTGGACGCGGTGACGGCCTGTTTCCCGGCCGGGACGCTCTCCGGGGCGCCTAAGCCCCGGGCTCTGGAGCTCATCGAGGAGCTCGAACCCACCCGACGAGGCGTCTACGGCGGCATCGTGGGCTACTTGGACTTCGCCGGAGACGCCGACACCGCCATCGCCATCCGCACCGCAGTCGTCAAGGACGGCACCGCGTACGTGCAGGCCGGCGGTGGTGTGGTGGCCGACTCGGACCCGGCAGCCGAAGACACCGAGTCGGTGAACAAGGCGTTGGCGGTGCTCTCGGCGGTGGCCGCCGCTGAGACGATGCGCGGAGTCGCCGATGCCTGAGCGCGACGACGGCAAGCGCGGTCACCGGATGGCGCTGGTGATTTTGGCGATCGCCGCAGCGGCACTGTGGGCGGCATCCCGGGTGGCCTGGGTGCAGGTGCGGACCGTGGATGATTTGCGCGGTACCCGGCTGTCCACACTGAACGGCGAGACGTGGAGCGCGGAGCTGGCACCGTTGGCAGTGGCGGTGCTTGCGGCCGTCGCTGCGGCGCTGGCGCTGCGGGGCTTGGCCCGCCGGGCCGTCGGCGTCGTCCTCGTCGTGGTGGGCGTTGCGGCAGCCGTACCCGGTGCACAGCTGCTGTTCGGCGGGGCATCCACCGACCGGGCAGCGGGGCTGGTCACACCGGCCGCCTTGCCCGCGCACACCACCGTGTCGACCTCGCTGGGTGGGCCTGCCCTGGCGCTTGCCGGTGCGGTGCTCACCCTGGCCGCGGCCGTGCTCCTGCTGCGCAGTCCACGCGCAGCAGTGGGACTGTCCTCGCGCTACCAGTCGCCCGCGGCGCTCAAGGCGGCGGCGACGGCGCAAACCGAGGACGGCGTCGACGAGAACGTCTCCGAACGGCTGTTGTGGGATGCGCTGGACGCCGGTCGGGACCCCACGGCGGACGCCGCGGACGGTGCGCGGACTCCCACCCCTGCGAACCCACCGGGAGACGCAGATCACCGTCCCGATAGTGTCGGCGCCGATGAATCAGGTGATACCGAGGGGAGCGCGAGCCGACCATGAGCGTTCTTGACTCGATCGTCGACGGTGTCCGCGCCGACGTCGCCACGCGGGAAGCGACGACCGATCTCGCCACCGTCAAGGCGGCCGCGCAGGCCGCGACTCCGGCTATCGACGTCGTGGCTGCACTGCAGGAACCGGGTATCGCCGTCATCGCCGAGGTGAAGCGCGCAAGCCCGTCACGAGGCCCGCTGGCGGACATTCCCGCACCGGCAGAGCTCGCCGGCCAGTATGCCGACGGCGGGGCCAGGGTGATCAGTGTGCTCACCGAGCAGCGTCGCTTCGGCGGTTCGCTCGCCGACCTGGACGCGGTACGAGCCGCCGTGGACATCCCCGTGCTCCGCAAGGACTTCATCGTCGGCCCGTACCAGGTGCACGAGGCGCGGGGGCACGGCGCCGACCTGGTGCTGCTCATCGTCGCGATGCTGGAGCAGAAGGCGCTCACCGCGCTGCTGGACCGGGTGGAGTCACTGGGCATGACCGGCCTCGTCGAGGTGCACACCGAGGCGGAGGCCGACCGGGCGTTGCAGGCAGGGGCGAAGGTCATCGGGGTCAACGCGCGCGACCTGAAGACGCTGCAGGTCGACAGGGACGTGTTCGCCCGGATCGCGCCAGGCCTGCCGAGCCACGTGCTCAAGGTCGCCGAGTCCGGGGTACGCGGCACCGCGGACTTGCTGGCCTACGCCGGGGCCGGGGCCGATGCGGTGCTGGTCGGCGAAGGCCTGGTCACCAGCGGCGACCCGCGCAGCGCCGTCTCCGAGCTCGTCACCGCCGGATCGCACCCGTCCTGCCCCAAGCCTTCTCGCTGATCCACGCTGAGGGAAGATGGAGCGGTGACCTCCACGCCTGTCTCCTCCGCAGCACTGCCCACGGCCAGCTCCGGGCTGACCGAGCGCAGCGATCATGACCCCGATACGGGCGGCCACTTCGGCGATTACGGCGGCCGCTTCGTACCCGAGGCGCTCATCGGAGCTCTCGACGAGTTGACCGCGGCGTACGAGAAGGCGCGCACCGACCCGGAGTTTCTCGACGAGCTGGACGCACTGCAGCGCGACTACACCGGGCGCCCCTCGCCCGTCTTCGAGGCCAAGCGGCTGTCGAAGCACGCAGGCGGGGCGCGCATCCTGCTCAAGCGAGAGGACCTCAACCACACCGGATCGCACAAGATCAACAATGTGCTCGGCCAGGCGCTGCTGACCAAGCGGATGGGCAAGACCCGCGTCATCGCCGAGACCGGTGCAGGCCAGCACGGCGTGGCCACCGCCACCGCCTGCGCACTGCTCGGCCTGGACTGCGTCGTCTACATGGGCGAGGTGGACACCGAGCGGCAGGCGCTGAACGTGGCCCGGATGCGGCTGCTCGGCGCGGAGGTCATCCCGGTGACCACCGGCTCGCGCACCCTCAAGGACGCCATCAACGAGGCGCTGCGGGACTGGGTGAGCACCATGGACGACACCCACTACTGCCTGGGCACCGTGGCCGGGCCGCATCCGTTCCCGACGATGGTGCGCGACTTCCACCGGGTGATCGGGCTGGAGGCCCGCGCTCAGGTGCTGGCCAGCACCGGCGGGCTGCCCGACGCCGTCGTGGCCTGCGTCGGTGGCGGTTCCAACGCGATCGGCATCTTCCACGCTTTCCTCGACGACAAGGACGTGCGCTTGGTCGGCTACGAGCCCGGGGGAGACGGCGTCAACACCGGCAGGCACGGGGCCACCCTCTCGGAGGGTTCACCGGGAGCGTTGCACGGGGCACTGTCCTACCTGCTGCAGGACGCCGACGGGCAGACGTCCGAGTCGTACTCCATCTCCGCCGGCCTGGACTACCCCGGGGTCGGACCGGAACACTCGCTGCTCAAAGACATCGGCCGGGCGGAGTACGCGCCCATCACCGACACCGAGGCCATGGAGGCCTTCCGACTGCTGTGCCACACCGAGGGCATCATCCCGGCCATCGAGTCAGCGCATGCCGTGGCCGGCGCCCTCAAGCTGGGGCGCGAGCTCGGGGACAAGGCGACGATCCTGGTGAACCTGTCTGGGCGTGGCGACAAGGACGTGGACACCGCGGCTCGCTGGTTCAAGGTGATTGACGAAGCGGCACTGGACAATCCGACGCCGAACCCGGAAGGTGGCCCGGGATCGGGTGCGGGGGAGCAGCTGTGAGCTCACGACTGGCCCCGATGTTCGAACACTCCCGGGCCGAGTCCCGCGCCGCACTGGTCGGCTACCTTCCCGGTGGGTTCCCCGACGTTGCCAGCTCCGTGCAGACCCTGCGCACCATGGTCGCCGCGGGCTGCGACCTGGTGGAAGTCGGGGTGCCCTACTCCGATCCGGTGATGGACGGCCCCACCATCCAGGCCGCGGCGGACACCGCGCTGCGGGCCGGTACGACGCTGCGTGACGTCGTCGGGGTGGTGGAGCAGGTCGCCGCTGCTGGTGGCCGTGCGGTGGTGATGAGCTATTGGAACCCGGTGCTGCGCTACGGGGTTGACGCTTTCGCCCGCGACCTCGCTGCGGCCGGCGGCCTGGGACTGATCACTCCAGACCTCATCCCCGACGAGGCGGGCCGCTGGATCGCCGCCGCCGATCAGCACGACCTGGACCGGATCTTTCTGTTAGCGCCGTCCTCGTCCGAGGAGCGCATCGCCAGCACCGCAGCCGCGAGCCGCGGCTTTGTGTACGCCGCGTCCACGATGGGCGTCACCGGGGCACGTGACGCCGTGTCCAGCGCGGCCCCCGAGCTGGTCCGCAGAATTCGGACGCACTCCACGGTGCCCATCGGCGTCGGCCTCGGGGTGCGCTCCGGCGCCCAGGCCGCCGAGGTCGGCGCCTTCGCCGACGCTGTCATCGTCGGCTCAGCCATCGTGTCGGCAGCGACCGAGGGGCAGTCTGCGGTCGGTGAGCTCGTCACTGAGCTGGCTGCCGGGGTTCGCGGTACTCACCCCGTTGGGGTCGGCCGGTGAACCAGGTCCTCGCGTCGTTCCCCAGCCCGCCGCAGGGCGTGTGGCACCTGGGACCGCTCCCGATCCGCGCCTACGCGCTGTTCATCATCACCGGCATCATCGTGGCCATCGTGTGGGGCAACAAGCGGTGGGTGGCGCGGGGGGGTCAACCCGAGGCCGTCACCGACCTCGCCGTGTTCGCGGTGCCGTTCGGGCTGGTCGGGGGGCGGCTGTACCACGTCATCACGGACAACCAGCTGTACTTCGGGCCGGGCAAACACCCGATCGACGCGCTGAAGATCTGGGACGGGGGTCTCGGGATCTGGGGGGCGGTGCTGCTCGGGGCGCTCGGCGCGTGGATCTCCTGCCGTCGCAAAGGCATTCCGCTGGCCGCCATGGGTGACGCGATTGCGCCGGGTATCATTGTCGCGCAAGCGATTGGGCGACTCGGCAACTATTTCAACCAGGAGTTGTACGGCCGCACGACGACCATGCCGTGGGGTATGGAGATTTACCAGCGGCTCAATTCCGCGGGGCTCCCCGACGATCTCAACGGCACTGCGACCGGCCCTGCCGTGGCCATCGTGCACCCCACGTTCCTCTACGAGCTGTTGTGGAACCTCGGTGTGGCGGCGCTGGTGGTGTGGGCGGACCGACGGTTCAAGCTCGGGCACGGTCGCGCATTCGCGCTGTATGTGGCCGGCTACTGCGCGGGCCGTTTTTGGATCGAGCTGATGCGCGACGACCCCGCCAACCATTTCTTCGGCATTCGCATCAACGTGTTCACTGCCGTCGTCGTGTTCCTCGGTGCGGCGGCCTACTTCGTCCTGGCCAAGCGAGGACGGGAGAGCCCGGAGTCGCTGCGCGGAACGGAACACGCCGACGAGCGTGCTGCCGATCCGGACCCGGAAGCCGAGGACGCGAAGCCGGTGCCATCCGACAGCGAACGCGACGAGTCCGAGTCGCACCCCTAGGGTGAACCCATGCCGACCGATGAGTTGCAGACACAGTGGACAGCGCGCGACATCCCGGATCAGCACGGCCGCACGTTCATCGTCACCGGTGCCAACAGTGGCCTTGGGGAGAAGGCGGCGCGTGCGCTCGGGGCTGCTGGCGCTGATGTGCTGCTGGCGTGCCGCAACACGGACAAGGGTGCGCAGGTAGCGCGAGAGATCGGACCGAACGCCGAGGTCCGCAAGCTCGACCTGGCGGGTTTGGCTTCAGTGCGCGAGTTCGCCGAAAGCATCGACACCGTGGATGTGCTGGTCAACAACGCGGGTGTCATGGCCGTTCCCCTGCGCCGCACCGCCGACGGCTTCGAGATGCAGTTCGGTACCAACCACCTCGGGCACTTCGCGCTCACCGGGCTCCTGCTGGGCAAGTTGACCGACCGTGTCGTCACGATGGCCAGCGCGGCCCACGCCATCGGTACCCTCCATTTCGAGGATCCGAACTGGGAGCAACGCGGCTACCGCCGCTGGCGGGCGTACGGACAATCGAAGCTCGCCAACTTACTGTTCACCTACGAGCTGCAGCGTCGGCTGACCGTCGCCGGCTCTCCGTTGCTGGCCATGGCGGCGCACCCCGGGTACTCCTCCACCAACCTGCAGTCACACACGGAGTCGTTCCTGGACTCGGTGATGGCGCTGGGCAACCGGTTGATCGGCCAGAGCGCGGACATGGGCGCGCTACCTGAGCTGTATGCGGCGACGGAGCCCAGCGTGATCGGCGGCAGCTACATCGGCCCCGACGGACGCTTCGAGGCACACGGCTATCCCAAGCGGGTCGGATCTACGAAGAAGTCCAAGGACCTCGCCGACGCTCGCCGGTTGTGGGAGCTGTCGGAGAAGTGCACCGGCGTCACTTACTCCTTCGAAAGCTGATTGACGGTGGCTATTTCCCGGCTCAATCACGCAGTGTTGTTCGTCGCCGATCTGGAACGAAGCGTTTCCTTCTACCGGGAAGTGCTGGGCTTCCGTAGGCTGCCGGGCGGCTTCACCGGCGCCGCGTTCCTGCAGGCGCCGGATTCGGCGAACGACCACGACCTGGGGTTGTTCCAGACTCGGCATGCGGGACCTCGCGGTCCTCAGGGTGAGGTCGGCCTGTACCACCTGGCGTGGGAGTTCGGACGCTCGCCGAGCTTGCCCAGCTCCGGACTCACTTGGCCGATGCGGGCGCGCTGACCGGAGCCAGCAACCACGGCTCGACGAAGGCCCTGTACGCCCACGATCCGGACGGCATCGAGTTCGAGGTGTGCTGGCTGGTGCCCGACGACGCCGTCGCGGAGGAGCTGGCTCCGGGCACTCCGCCGACCCGCGCGTTGGACATCGACGCGGAGATCGCGCGGTACGGCGCCGACACTCCGATGGGTACGCGCACTGATGCGCAATTGTGGGAGCAAGTTTTTGGCCGCGATTGGGCGCATCAGTAGCGGGTTTTGCTGAGGTCAGGGAGCCGACGTCACCGCCGTGTTCAGTGCGGCGCCGTAGCTTCTGGCCAACGGGTCCAACCGCCAACGATCTTTCGCCAGGTGCGTCTGATAGCGCTCAGCGAGCACGCCGGGGTCTCACCGGACTTCGCTGCTGTGGAGCGTCACCGCCCGTGTATCGGGCCGCTGCGCTCCGGTACCAGTGCGGGGCTCACGCCGGGCCGGGCGGGACAGCACCCGTGACGCTGACTCAGGACTACGCTGCTTAGCCGTGAGTCGTCGAGCGAAGATTGTGTGCACGTTGGGTCCGGCTACTGCTGGTGCGGAGAAGGTGCGGCGGTTGGTGGAGTGTGGGATGGATGTGGCTCGGCTGAATTTCAGTCATGGCACGCATGCTGATCACCAGCAGATGTACTCCTATGTGCGGGCCGCTTCCGAGAGCACGGGTAAGGCGGTGGGGGTGCTGGCGGATTTGCAGGGCCCGAAGATTCGGTTGGGTAATTTCGCGAATGGTGTGGAGTTGTGGGCCACGGGTGAGGAGGTGCGGATCACGGTGGCCGACGTCCTGGGGACACATGATCGGGTCTCCACCACCTACGGGCAACTCGCCGCGGACGCGAAGGCGGGTGATCGGTTGTTGGTCGATGACGGCAACATCGCGTTGACGGTCACCGCTGTGGAGGGTGATGAGGTGGTGTGTGCGGTGGTGGAGGGCGGCAAGGTCTCCAACCACAAGGGGTTGTCGCTGCCGGGGATGAACGTGTCGGTGCCGGCGATGTCGGGCAAGGACATCGCCGATTTGGAGTTCGCCCTGGATTTGGGGGTGGATTTCATCGCGTTGTCCTTTGTGCGTTCCCCGGCGGATATTGATTTGGTGCATGCGGTGATGGACCGCAAGGGGGTGGCCCGGTTGCCGGTGGTGG
>JAABUI010000086.1_pt1 | contig 142080 bp, 153 predicted proteins | sample 5559111 | NCBI WGS metagenome assembly JAABUI01 (sample SAMN10711870, study PRJNA513365) | rock metagenome | isolation source: Antarctica rocks | place: Antarctica: Victoria Land, Buttleship Promontory | reverse complement strand
AGCTTATGTTCTCCTGAGTCATATAGATAGCCGGCTCTTCCCTTCTAGATACTTTCCTTCCTTAGCATTTATATACTCGTTACATTACACCCATATGACTCGCTCTATGCTGGCCCCTAACAATCTGAATATATGAACTATGTCAGTCAGACGAAAAAGTGTCTCAGAATCATCAACTCACTCTCTTTGTGACTTGACTGCTATTCTTAGAAATTCATCAAATTTCTCATTAGATTCGTCATATTATTGAACAAGCTTATCGTTTCTTTTAATTTATGCTTTCAACACTGAAAATGAGCTTTCTATGAGATTATAGTCAGACGAGTAAAGTGACAATTTGACAAGATGCATCTTAAAGCTTTCACATAGCTCATCGAGCTCTGCTGATTGATGAATTCTAGCATTATTCATGATCATCACTGAACGCGATTCTATCTCTTCAGAATTGCATATAGAAAGCATCTGTGATTGCATGAAGTTCAGAAAGATCTCTTTTGTTATGAAGTCATGATGCATCTTTCTGTCAGAATCGTGTCTAGATGATACAATCAGTGAAGATCAGAATTGATAGTGCTTGATCTTTAGAAATAACTATAACTGAATATTAAGAATACAGAAGAAGATTGATACAAAAGCTTCTATTTATGTAATGTTCAGAGACTGCGCTAGACTTGAAAGAAATGTGTTTGTGACACGAAAAGAATGTGATGTAGATGAACAAGATGTTGGTGAAAGAAAAGAATGTTAAGTCATATCTGAGTCATATCTGAGTCAAATCTGACTAGCTCGCTGATTAGCTCTAATCATTACGCAGAGAACTCGCTAGCGTTCACTGCGAATTGATTAGAGCTTCAGTCTTGTTCAGTCTTGATACACTCGTAACATTATCTCTCTCTTCGAAAATTCATGTTCGCATGAATGTAGTTCATTTGCTCGCTTTTGTTGATAGTTATTTCGATATTTAGCGCGATTTGTTTGAATATAGCTTATGAAATTCATTCAAAACTTTCTCTGAGTCATCGAATTTCCCTTTATCGACATAGTATCATTCGTCGTTTCTATCTAGATCTGTTCATTTGACTTTGTACTGTATTTGACCTCGATAGCGTCTGAAGTTCAATATATCGTCTATCTTTCAATGTTCATCATCTTCAATAGTGATGAGTCTGAGTGATTCTGAATGCTGTTCTGATAGAGAGTCTTCTGAATACGATCGCAGTAGCTTCGAGCTGAACATCGAATGCAGATGCTTCATGCTGACTGATAGACGAAGATGATAGAAGATACTCACTTTGACAGTGATTTGATAGAGATCTAGCTGTTTGTCTTTCAAATCTTTGCAGAGTCTCGTTGTCTTGACGTTTCTGAAAGATAGTCAAACTCAGTCATCTACTTCATAGATGATGTTTCGTCTATGTTTATTGATCTGAACTTCGATGATCAGCTTCATCTTTTTCAATTGTTAATGATCGAAGTTCAGTAGTTCTTTCATTCGAATGACAATATCGTCTGCTTTTCTAGCTTCAAGTCGTTCACAAGTTGTTTCGTAGTCAGTCGTATCTGAATTGAAACTCATTCGAAAGTGAAATTCTTTATTGAAGTAGAAGAGAATCATTGAAGTGATCGAGAAGATATTGAAATTGTCACTGAATTTCATCATAGATATTCATTTGACTCAGTCGTTCTGCATGTAATTGCAGTAGATTCTAAGTTCTCGTTCGACGTCTTGATTGACTCGTTTCGATTGATCGTTGATCTCGAGATGATAGACTGTGAATAAACTAGCTGTGATTCTCAGTCGCTTGCAAAGACTTTTTCACATAGTCGATATGAATTGAGAGTCTCTGTTCGAAACAATAGAACTGAGTAGATTATGCAGTCGATAGACGTTTCATAGTATGATTCAAATCGTTTCTTCGACTGAGATGTCATCGTTTTCTCAATGACAGAGAACATAGTGACGTTTTTTGATGAGATGACATATGATTATGCAAATGACGTTATAGTCTTTTGACAGAAGTAGTTCAGTGATGAAGTTCATAGCTATATCTTTTCAGCGTTTCTGTGAAATCGAAAGAGAATGATGAAGTTCATTGATGTCATCTTTAGAGACTTTGCTTCGCTGACAAGCATGACAGTTTCAAATGTATCGTCGAATAGTAGCTCGATGATCTGATCAATAGTAGAAACGCTGAACTAGATCGATGATTCGTCTATTGTCGAAGTGAAAGATTGAAGATTGATCATGCACTTCTTGAAGTAATTTCATGTGCATGTTCTCAGAGATTCACAGTAGATCTTTTCTAAATAGAACGTCGTCAATGATTTTGCAGTTCTTCAGTTTAGTGATATGAAATTTGAGCTTGTTTTCATTTATAGCTTGTCTATATTCGCTGCAGAACTCATCTGTTTGATTGATCATTCGTACTCGTTGATAGAGATTTGCTTTCGATTCAATAGATAGAACATCAACTCTATCGAAGGTCAGAATAGTCTGAAAATGATCTTCAAGACGCTGAGCTGATTCAGAAACGTTCGCTAGAGACATTCTCGTTAGAGCATCGACTTTAGTGTTCATTTTGTCTGATCTAAAGATGATCTGAAAGTTGAACTTCGATAGAATGTTCAGATAGTTGACTTGTCGTCGACTCAACTGTTTATTTTTCATGAAGATCTTTAAAGTCTGATGATCGATGAACATCTGAATGAGTAGTTTAGTGCATTTCAACTTGAGTCGTCAGTGTTCAAAGCATCGAATAATGACTAGCAATTTCTTGTCATAGATGTGATAATTGATTTCAGCGAAAATCATGCTTTTACTGTAGAAGATCATCGAATGAAGAACTTTCTCATCATCGTACTGAGATAGTATTTCACCTTTTACATAGTTCGAAGCATCAGTCTTCAGAATAGCTTGTCGTTTGAGATCGAAGTGACGAAGTACTGAGATCGAGCTGACTTGTTTCTTTAGATTGTCAAAGACTTGAACACAGACCTCGTTTCAAACAAAAGGCGTGTTCTTTCTAGTCAGCTGAGTGAACGGTTTGACTAGCTTCGAGAAGTTCTTAATGAAACGACGGTAGAAGTTAACAAATTTCACGAAGCTCTGAATTTCTTTTAGATTGATCGAAGTGATTCAGCTGACTATGACTGTCACTTTGCTGAGATTCATACGAAGGTCTAGTCCTGATACGATGACTTCTAGAAAGACAGTCTCTTCTACATCGAATTCGCACTTTCGAATATCTATCTGCAGTTCAGCTTCGCGTAGTCGACTCAATACTAGTTTGACGTGATCTCTATGTTTCTTTCTCGTTTTGCTATAGATGAGAATGTCATCTAGATAGGCTTGGCAAAAGTCGTTCAGAAAGTCTCATAGAATGTCATTCATATATTGCTGAAAGAAGATCGATTCGTTAGTCAGTTCGAATGATAGCATCTTGTATTTATATGCTTCTAAAGCAGTGATAAAAGTGATGTAATTCTCGCTATCGAGATGCATTCGAAGTTTGTTGAACGCTGATATGATGTTCAATCTAGTCAGATGCTTGCAACTCACTATTTTATCAATGATCTCGTCTATCAGCGATAGAGAATATCTATTTCTTTTGAAAATGACATTTAGCTTTCGATAGTTCACGCAGAATCGAAGATCTTCATTTGCTTTGAGAGCGAATAGAACGAGAAAGAAATAGAGATTCTGACTAAAAGTGATGAATCTCTTCGACAGATTCTCGTTTAAGTACTTCTTTACTTTCAGAAGTTTGACAGAGAACATTTGATAGACTCGACAGCGAGAGAGCGTTGAATCACTGATGAGCTCGATTTTATGATCGTAGAAGCGATGAGAAGATAGTTTATTCAATTGAGCTCGATCAAAAACATCTAGAAACTCATGATATTTCGATGACAGCTTTGCTTTAATATCTTTCAAATTCTGAGTCGTTTCATCGATTGAAGAGATGTTTAGAGCGTTCAAATCGCACTGAGTATTGTACGCGATTTCTCTATTGATGTTCGTCATGAATAGAGCAAAGACTTCGATCTTGTTCTTCTTTGAACGATTCAACAGCGTTTTGAACGAAGCTGCGTCTATGCTTCGAATCGAGAATGACTCTTCTCGAACGAGTCGTTTGAGCATCATAGAGATCTTAGTCTGAGTGATTGAAGAAGACGAAGTTGACTGCGATCAACTTGAGTGCTTTGAATTGAGAGAGATCGAAAAAATCGAAATAGAAGTATTCAATTGATTCGAAAAAACAATGACGTCGTTCCGTATATTCAATAATATTTCGTTTTTGTTCATTCAGAGCTTACTCAATATGACTTCATGATGATCAATATCAGCTATCAGCATTGATACAGTCAATTTCTTATGACTTTCGATGATGAGATTGAGTAGAATTTTATGAGTAATGATCTTCTTAGATATCTTCTCATCATAACCTCTTATTAGCTTCTCTTTTGCCAGTGATATAGATTGAATTCTCAGTTTCTCGCATACTTTATCGACTAGATTAGAATGTATGATCGTGTAGACGACTGAATCACTGTCTATTAGAGAACGAAGACTGAAAGATCGATTCTGAGAGATGAGATGAGCGTCAATTAGAAACGACTTTTCAAAGTAATTTTCTTTCGATAGAATTTCGTCTAGTTTGCACAAAGATATAATCTCTATTTCTTCGATGACTTTTGAAGAGATGACTAGTTTTTTGAATCGAAATTCGAATCGAAATCGAAGTGATCATATTCATTGTTCACTGCATTGATTCTAGTAGGTCGGTCGAGACACTCTTTAGAGCTATGATCTGATTTATGACATATGAAACAGCTTTCGACTAGAATGTCTGCTTCTTTGACGCTAGTTAAAATCGCGTCGCGCGACTTTAGCTGATCAGACTTCGAGTGATCGACTGACTGAGTGACAACAGTCGCTCTATGAAAGATAGTCTTAGAAAGATCATCAATGCATTTGATCTTGTTCTTGATCTCTCGAATGACTCGCTGATTATTATTCAAACGAATCAGATAGAAACGAATTTCTTTTAGAAAATCAGGTTGAACTAGTTGATCTACTCAAACGAATCGAAGATGAGAATGTATTTTATCTTTCAGATCAGCGATCAGTTGCTTCTCGTGATAGTCTAGATAGAAAGATAGACGTTGAAACTGAGTATAGAATTCACTGAATTTCTTGAATTCTTGAACCAAGTTGTAGTATTCTCTACGAAAGTTGACTTTCTTATTCGAATCATCGAACAACTGAGCTAGCTCTTTCAAAAGATCGTCGACGATCTTATAGAGATTGACACAGTCACGTTCGCGTCTAGCTTGAGTGATCTCAGCTGCGTCATCGAATAATCTAGAATGTATATAGCTCAATTTGACTCATTCATTAGAAAAGAGATCGACGTTGATCTTTAGTTTATTCTGAATTTTTTCGTATCAGTTCTCTCAAGTAGAGTTCTTTTCATCAGTAAACAGCGAAGAATCAGATATTTTTTGAGATCTAGAACGCTCAGAGTAGGTGAAATCAGAAGAAGTGTTTTCTTTAGCTTGAAGTTTAGTCTTCAACTCTTTGATTTCGTCTTCTTGTTGTTTATCTAACTCGTAGAGTCGATCTGTTTCTTCATCAAGGACTAGACTTCGAGCCTTTCAGATTTCGTAGAACACGAAGAGTATTATCGTTTCAGCGAATGATTCGTCATCTTCATGAATGAATGATGCAGCACTTGATGATTTTGTTCGTGATTTCGATGAATCAGCATCAGAAGTTTGAAAGAAACGATTTTGAAATTCTTTGAAACGCTCTTCAGTGAGCGAACGACTAAACATGATGAGGTTTGTTTTGAAAGAAAGTCGAACGAATGATGATGCTTGACGATTGAAGAAGAAAGATGTATAGAATGATGTTTAATCTTCAACAAAGAAGATGAGATTTGTTTGTTGATTGATTTGATTGATTCTCTAGCAAACAACGAAGATTCTTTATCGTTGAATCTATCGATCGATTTGATTCTTGAGCAATTCACGAAGATTCTTTATCATGATTCTCGTAATCGAATGAACTTTACGTACTTAATGAGCGATAAGTAGTTTAGCAATTCAAACAGTCTCGTCGTTGATTTTATTCAATTCTCTAGTGTTGTTCTATCTTTCGATTATCGTCGATCATCAGATAAACGAATTTCTTTAGACTCGTTCTGCCTAGACGAGTATGTTGAATGAGTAATGAGATCAGTATCGTGTGATTAACGAATTCTTAATATAATGTCAGAATCGTGCCTAGATGATACAATCAGTGAAGATCAGAATTGATAGTGCTTGATCTTTAGAGATAGCTATAACTGAATATTAAGAATACAGAAGAAGATTGATACAAAAGCTTCTATTTATGTAATGTTCAGAGACTGCGCTAGGCTCGAAAGAAATGTGTTTGTGACACGAGAAGAATGTGATGTAGATGAACAAGATGTTGATGAAAGAAAAGAGTGTTGAGTCATATCTGAGTCATATCTGAGCCAAATCTGACTAGCTCGCTGATTAGCTCTAATCATTATGCAGAGAACTCGCTAGCGTTCACTGCGAATTGATTAAAGCTTCAGTTTTGTTCAGCCTTGATACGCTCGTAACACTTTCATGCAATGTATTCATTAATGAAAAATGCTGACAAAATGCTTCATCTTTTCAATCATTTTAGACTTTGAGTAACGTGCAGAGATAAGTCAATCGAAGCTCAGTCATACTTTCAATCAGCAAACGAGCAAGCATTAACATGACTAGAAAGTAGAGAAGAAAGTTGAATCTATCTGTTCACTCACAAGCAACGCTTTCATTGAGAAAGACTAGCTGATCAGAAGTTCAGTTCATAAGTCGTTGTTTTCATTCATTGCGAAGCTTCTCATCGCGCTCAGCAGCAATTCTTTAAGCAATCTTTCTGCTGTATTTAGCTTGTTTGAGCACTCTGCTGATCATGCTTTGACTGATGACAATGTCAAACTCGTCGTATAGAAATCAGATCATGTCATTCTGATAAACGATGAATCATTGACTGAGAAAGTCAAGAAGCTTCTGAGCATGATATTCACTCAGAATCTTCGATCTATCAATCGTATCAAGCGCAGACGTCACATCGCTGAAATGAAGATGTTTTTTACGCATACGATTGATCTGCTGTCTGATAACATGAGTGACTTTGTGTATGAACGTTGTGTTATCATCACAAGCTAAATAAAATTGAATCTCGTCTCTAAGATTCTGAGTAAGAGCTTGAGACATGATAGATAGAATTCAGAATTGCTCTCGTGTGAGACTGAGATTTGTATAGTTTCAAAAATGAAGCTTTGAAATGTTTTGAGAGTGTGAGAATGATATCTAGATATTTGCTTTATTTGCATCAAATTTGAGACTGATTTGTGTGTTTTTCTCGTCAAATTCGCTAAAACTCGAAAACTGAACCAGACTTTTGCATACAACGATATTTGATGCTAAATTGTATAATTCTAATTGAATTTGCCAATGTTTCTAGTGATTTGATAATCACAATGTAAATACTTGAGTGTCTTAAGCTGACTTATTCGTAAAGCGAAGAATGAGCGAAAGTGCAAGGTATGAACAGATATGTTGAATAATGATTCTGATAGCTCAGCTAGCGCAAGAGCTGAACATGAGCAGATTGACTTAGCGAGGCTTGCTGTTAAGACAGAATTAAACAGCTTGATTTCTTTAAACAATGATATGTCAATGTGATTGCAAACAAGAGATGAGTACTGGCGAAAGCGCAGAAATCAACGTCAAAAAAGACGCAAAGACAATGATAAATTTAAAAAACTTAGTCTTACTAGATGTGCAGCTGCTTATCAAATCTTGAGTTTTGATTGAAAAGATTAAAAGAACAAACGTCGATCTGAATTATCTGCTCTTCAACATCGATTCTGATCTGATTTGTCAACTATGTGCATCTTGAATTGTCAATCTCAGAGTGAACTATCGACTTCTTCGTTTCGCAAGTGTCTGCTGCATTTTTATATCAGAAATTTTCAAGATAAGAATTTATTAATCAATGAATTTATTTTCTTATACAGTTGATGAATGATCAAGAGCGAAAGTTAGCAAATTCTAGACATTAAGTGAATACAGTGATACTGTCGCCTAAAAGACTCGAGAGCATTGTGCATGAAATAAATACAAGAGTGAAAGAAGATATATGTAAAAGCACTGTTCTCATTGAAGATGTTTTGTCTTTCTGCAAGCTCTCAGTCAGAAAGTTCAAGAATGACAGTGACTTGAGAGATCAGATCATTGAATCATACAGAAAAGACTGCAGATTTCTGATTCACTATGTCAATTTTCTCACAGAAGATTGCGTCAAAAGAATGACAGAACGAGTTGATGTCGAGAGATAATGATTGATCGTTCATGCTTACTCATACTATGATCAATTTCGCAGCCTATTTCACTACAAATATCGACTTGATTCTTTTTTCATAAACGCACTATATAAGAAAATATTTCTCATGTCGTACAACTCAACAGTTCTGCATTGCTTCTTTCATTCACGATCTCGTCGACATTCAGATACATGATTCGTTGCTCAATTAAAACACTCTGTCAGATCTTTTGAAATCATTCACTTGAATGTTTCTCATTATTCGATACATCTCAGATGAACATGTCATACTGCATGTCGTTGACATTTAGAAAGTCAAGAACTTCGTGATCAATCGACTGAGAGCTTAACATCATGATTACGAAGTTCTTTGAACATTTGAAGAGATTCGAGACGCAGATCTGACATTGCTTAAGTAGAAATATAACGTTCGATCGTAGAATGTCGTAATAGAAAGTGCTAACTTTCTTTCAGATAGCATCTCACTCAACATGATCATTGTCTTTATGCACGATTTTCACTACGTTCGAGATCATGTTATCAATAATCATCATACGATTCTTGACTTCATTCGTCTTTGCGACTGCAATCAGATTTTGCATCTTTTCGTTTCAAGCGAAGATCTTTCAGACATAGTTTCTTCAACTGAACTTCTTCTGAAATGAAGATCGTTTGTGAGAATTTATCAATCGATCAATTAGAATATCTTTGTCGATTTGAGATACGCGACGATTGTTCAAATTATCACGCAGATATTGTAGAAAGATCGATTTAGTACTTGAAATCAATATGACAAGATCATTCAAAGAAGTACTTGTCATGACGATTCTTCGCAGTCTGATATGATTTACTTGATCAGTTTCTGCAACACATGATGTATTTGCACAGACGTACGTCTTTAGTCGAGAGTAGTCTTGACTGCAGACGTACATCTAAGCAAGTTAAACGATGAATCTCTTCATGAAGTTCAAGCGTCGTCTGTCACGATGATCGAGTTTAGCACGATAGCTGAGCAAAGAAATAGTCATCAGTTGAGCGACTCTTATATCGTTTGCGCTGAAACACGTTGTCTTTGCTTTCGTTCATCACAATGACAACACTTTCATTGTCTGTCGAGTTGAAAGCAGATGTCATCATTGAGTTTGACGCAATATGAAGAGTAGCGATAGATTGCTATGAAAAGATCACTATGATCAAGATTCAATCTCTAGTCGAAGTTAACAATGTTAACGAGATCTTGAATGATATACACGAGAGAGAGACAAAGTTCAAAGCTCATCATCATGATGACTCTAAGTTGAATAAGTTTAGAACGCTCGTGAATAAAAGTTTGAATTTCATTGAAAAGTTGAGCGATATGATCGCGTCGATCATTTCAATGATAAGAAAAGAGTCTCTGTCTGCTCATTGATTGAGATTAACTTATGTCTGTATTACGAAAGTTCTTTTCTTTCAGCATTGTCATCTTTACGACTGTTCATTATCTTATCAACGTATTATATTTATATTCTTATACAGTATGATTCTTAACAAGTGTTAGAGTGCAAACGTCGTGTCAGTCGATTACGATAAAATTGTTGAATTCTTCGAGAACTTGAATCTATATCTCAGTCGACTCAAGATCTTGAAGAAATGAGTTTCATCTGTATCAGAGCTGAAGATAGCTTTAGCACAGATTCTCATCTTCATTCTAGTTCTTTGCGAAATTTGTGCAAAATATGTCTTGATGAAGTAATTTGATAATTTCATCTTCTTCAGCGCGTCTTTTCTAGAAAATTTTTTGGAAAATTGTCTGATGCACATATTTCGTACTCAATCGTATGATGTTCTTTCTCAGATACTTTACAATGTCATCTATGCAAAAGAATCTGTCTGAAAGATACATTGCTCACATTCATATGCTTGAAGTCTCTTCACATTCATCTTCGCTCATTATATTCTAAATCAAGCAATCATTCAGCAACTGATATGAGCGTTTTCTTAGTGAAAGCTTTTCGAAATCTAGTCTCTGAGAAAGACGACGAACTTATCATTGTCTATGCACACTTTCATAAAATGATCAAGCAAGAACAAGATGCAGTTAGAAATGCAACTCTGATAGCTATAGAGCAAGTCAAAAAGAAAACTAATTCTATGCATACAGATGTCAGCGTAGTTTTAGCTACGACAAAATGCATGAAGATGAACATTGAGACTCTGATGACTAGCACTGAGCGCATGCATATATATTTAGAGAGTAAGACTGTTTCTGATCATTTCTCATTTTGACGTCTAAGATAATTTGAAGATTGAGAAGCTGCTCTCGAACGCGACGAAATTCTTAAAGAGCTGTCATCGCTCAACTTTCATGATAAGCAAAGAAACGTGTTTCAAAAACATCATCAAAGCATTGATCAGTGACTGTTGAAGATCGACGATTTTCAAAAGTGATTCATGAGAAAACAGAACTCGACTCTTTGATGCTTCGAGATTCATATGTTTATCTTCTAAACATTCTCAATCTTAGCATCTTGATTCGCTTGCTAACATGTGAAAAAGTCGATGCAAGAAAGACTGTCATGACGTAAGAATTGTACATAAAGTAATTGCTGCAACTCATCACTACTCGTTGCATAATTCACAAGCTTATATAGCTAATAAATCTATCGTTGTTAATCATGTTGAGAAAGTGATTCAAGAAAGAAAAGCTGCGATTGCATATATATATTGCGACTATAAAGATGCGAAGACTCAGTTTGAAGTCGAAATTCTGTCTAGTATAACTCAACAGTTAGTCAAGCAAATCAGTCTCATGTCTTCAGAGATGAAGACATTTCGTGATAAGAATACTCAAAAAGAAGAAATTCAACAAACGATGAGTGAATCTCACTTCTTAGATCTCTTTGTCTTCTCTTTCAGACAATCTACGTCTTTATCGATGTTTTGATAACATTCTTTTATCTGATTGACTCTTTAATAATTTTCAAAGTGATAATTTTGCGAACTAGAATATATGCTCTGAATCAAATAGAGAAAAATTTCTCTTCTTCATTAAAAGAATGAAGTCTTTCGCTCAAGTGTTTGTCATCTCTCGTTCACACGTTGATCTTCAAGTGAAACTTACTAACATACATCAAATCAACATTTTGATCAATTTCTCTGACATTAAGACATTCTTGATTTTCAAAATCAACACAAACAATAAATTGTCTATGTTCACTGCTAAAGATTTCAAGCTGCAGAATGAAATCATCAAAAGTGTGAATGAAAAAGCGATTGACATATGAATCAACACAAAGATGTTCATCTCTAGACTGTCTACTCGCAAATATTAACTCAAATGACTCAGATTTCTACTTGCTCATCTACAGATTGATCATCTCTGTTGACAAATGAATCTCAAGACGATTCGAAAGAATATAAATGCATTATCAACAGAAGTATATGCAACATATGAAGACATCATCAAGAGAATCGAGAAGCAATCAGAGAAAGACAGTCAATTAGCGAAGAGAGCACTTTTCTACATATTTTGTGCAAGAAGATCATTAAAAGTGAAAGAGCTACGTCATGTCTTGACTGTTGAAGTCGAAGATATCGAATTAGACGAGATTGCTTTCTCAGAGACTGAGATTCTACTCAACATTTCTGTCAATCTGATCAGCGTTGATGAGAAGAGCAGCATCACACAATTAGTTCATTATATCTTACAGAAGTATCTAGAAAAGAATCGTGAAAAACTTCTGTCAGACTTCGAAGTTGAGCTTGCAACAACATGTCTCACATACTTATCATTTGATGTCTTCGACAGCGAATCTTGCAGTGATGAAGAAGCACTAGATCAACGCTTGCAAGCGTATCAGTTTCTTGACTACGCTTCTCATTATTGAGATCATCATGTAATTGAGAATCAGCTTCGAATGAACTCGATCTTAACATATTTGAAGAATGATCAAAAGCTATCTTCTTTTGTTCAGATTTTGCATCTAGCTTCATATCAAACGATCAACTGACAGAATCGTTTTTCTAAGAACTTTGATTCTCTTCATGTTTTAGCGTACTGAGATTTTGACGAGATTCTTTCTCTTTTCTTTGAAAAAACATAGATATTAACATTTAAGACAGCTACGAAGCGACGACACTACAGCTAGCTGTCAAGCATGATCACAAGCGAGTAATGCTGCTACTGCTAAAGAACAAGACTAACATCAACATGAAAAATAAAAGCGAAGAGACAGCTTTATACTGAGCAGCTAGAAATGAGCACAAGATCGTAGTAGAGCTGCTTCTTATGAATAAAGTCAACGTCATGACGAAGAATAACGAAGAATGAAGTGCACTAGACTGAGCAGTTATTGAAGGAAAAAATGATGTGATGAAGATGCTATTGAAATATGACATCAATGTCGAAAATGATGAAAGAAATAAAACGCTCTATCTAGCAGCTGAGAAAGAGCATGAGATAATAATGCAAATGCTACTAGACAACAAAGTCAATGTCAATGCAATGAATTGACTTGAAAGTACGACACTAGACTGAGCAGCGTCAAGAGAGCATGAGATGACAGTTTGAGTACTTCTATGAAATGAGTTCAACTTGAATTTAAGAGATGCGTATGAAAATACTGCACTGCATTGAGCGATTTCACATGAGACAATAGTACAACTACTACTAGAAAACGAGACGAACGTTAATGTCAAGAACAACTGTGAACAGATGACACTTTGCTGAGCTGCTTGAAATGATTCAGTGACAGTTACGTAACTGCTTCTTGAATATATCATCGACGTCAATATAGAGAACAAGTATGAATGTACAGCGCTACACGAAGCAGTCTTGAGAAAGCATAAAGCAATGCTAAGAGTACTATTGAAGCATGAAACTAACTTCAATGCGAAGAATAAGAATGAATGAACAGCTCTGCATATGACAGCTCTGAAACAGCACGAGAAATTAGTGCAAGTGCTGTTCAAGAAGATTAACAATGAAAGAGCGATACTAAATTGAGTGACACTACAACAGCAGAATACAAAAAAGCACGCATTATTAAAGAAAATTGCAGAGAAGAAGACGAAGAAGAGTACTGTAATTACGAGTCTGCGCTTGATCGTTCAGAAAAGAAACATTTCAAGATTGCAGATGCTGCTGAAGAAGAGAGCAGACGTTAATGCGAAAGATATTGAAGAATGAACGACTCTAATGATAGCGATTGAATATGAACACAAGAAAGTTGTGCAGCTTTTGTTGCAGAACGAAACTGACGTTAATATGAGTGAACGTAGTGAATGATCGACGCTGCACTGAGCGTTCAAGAGTGAAGAAGAGACAGTAATACATTTATTGATTGAGAATGAGACTGATGTTAACGCGAGTAAGCATGAATGAACATGAATGCTACTAGCGACAAAGAATGAGTACATGATGATTGTGCAGTTTCTGATTAAGAATGAGACTGATGTTAATACAAAGAATTACTATGAACGAAGAGCGCTGCATTGAGCTGTCAGATATGATCACAAATTGATGATGTGACTGCTGATAAATAAGAGAATCGATTTCAACGCGATAGATCGTTGAGAAAGAACAGCATTGATATGAGCGATCGAGAACATGCAACTAGTGATAGTGAAGTTACTGCTAAAGATTGAGATCGACGTTGAAGCAAAGACACAGAATGAATCTATCACGCTTCATCTGACGATCTTAAAGCGAGAGAAAGTAGTGATGCAGCAGCTGCTTGAGAGAGAGGCTAGCGTTGAAGCAAAGACTCAAGTCAAGTTTATTGCACTACACATAGCGACTTTCATGAGATGTGAGACAGTGATGCAGCTGCTTTTGAGAAGAGAAGTCGACGTCAAGACAGAAGCTCAATGACGAGAGCTTGAGAATGATGATGATGAGAATGATGAGAATGATGATGAATATGACGATGACATGACAGATACGACAAGAATAAAGTTCTTAAGTAAGCTTCTACGTCAATTGCTTCTCGAGCAAGAAATCGTTATCAACGAGACGAAAGCACAGCATGAATTGACGACGCGACAGCTTGCAGCTAGCGACAGATATGTAGCAGTACAACGACTGCTAGAATAATCATGTGCAAGATCTAGATATGCAGTACTAGACTATATTGTGCATCAGCTGAGCGTTGATAACATATATATAGAAGTGATTAAAGTAATTGTTTGTCTGAAACGTCTATTGATGAATGCAATGTTCATCGCGAATTGATAGAATTTGCTCTTGATCAATTTGCATTTCAACAGCATCTTATGAACAATCTGTAATCATGCATGATCTGAATCTGATTGAGATTTGACATTGAGTCACGTATTTACGCTCGCAGATCAGACAGCTTGACAGCATCAGATAAATGAGATCTCAAGTCTCTTGCAGTAGAGTGACTAATAAATGATCTTTGATAGATAGATATGTTTGAAGCAAAATGTCGCTCGTAAGAAGTCTGATGCATTACGAGATAGATTTGTCATTGCTATCGATTATTGCTGAAGTGACTCTGAAGAAATAAGTCACATGCATTTTTGCTCAAATCTGTGAATTACAGTTCGAGTCTTCAAGCTAGCACACGTTTGCATCGAACATTGCACTTCTACATTGAACTTTCATCAGAACGAAATCAATCTGTTTTCTTTTAGTGATACAGCTAGCGCAATGCTATGACAGATGATGCTCAGAAATGCACTTTAGACATCTTCATCAACAATTTGATCTGAGAAATGACGCAGAGAAGATGCGTGCTTCTGACTCGTCTCGTCTCAGTAATATGCAGAACACTATATTTGAGAGTACATGTAAGAGAGCAGGTTTGACTGAATCGAATGTGAGAAGAATGTCTGTTATTCTCAGAGATCATACTGCTAGAAAAAGCACTGACAATTCGCGATTCAACGTCGACATGCAAGCGAGAAAGAGACGTGTAGAGCTATATTATATGCAAATATTAAGAGAGAGATTTCTTTGAAATGTTCGCGTCTGACACATGTTGTTTCATTTCATATTGTGTCATTGCATGCTTTGCAGAATTGCTTCTCTTTGTGTCAAAGTTGATGATATGACAAGTAGAATGATCTGATTGTTCAGCGAGCTATGACAGCGCTGACAGATCTTGTGAGCGATGACTTCAGAAGTCTCTTGCATGATCTTGTGACAATTTTAATTCTTGTTCAGAGAAGAAAGCATTCGAGCGAATTTGATGAAGTTGACTGTTCTATGATCTCTTCTTGTTTGCACAGAGAAGTTAAGCTATCAAAGTTCTTGCAACTGTTCTGTGAATCACTCAAATTAATTCAGATACTTTAATGTCTAATGCAGATATAAATCTTACTCTCGCTGATGTTATCTTCGACTTCGATTCAATCGTGTTCTCTTATCTTCTTGACAGCATATTCGATCTCAGCTTCTTTCTCTGTCACGCACTCTGAATCTAGTATGACTTTTCTCGCCTGCTCTTGAATCTCTGTTCATGATATGAAAACGATTTACATTATCTAACAAAGTCGAAGAAGCAAAGATCTTCGTGAAGATGAATACTTGTATTTCAGACGCGATATGAGACAGATGCAGTCATTATTTTTCAAGTTCGAGATTCACAAAGATCTGCAACGTTTTATTTTGCATAGTCTTCAGAAAAAAGTCTGAAAGAGAAACTGTTACTGTTGATGTGAAAGAACGTACGCTTTCTGCGCTACTAGACGCTAAAGTCAGCAATGATGTCATTGAACTGTGAGTAGTCATTCGATTCAGCGTCAGTTCAACTATTTCTGTTTTACAGAGAGCAAATAACATGAGATGAAAAGACATCATATATCATCAGCATTCTCAAATATCATTTGAAAAAGATTGATTGATTCAATCAAATCACATGATCAAAGCTAAATCGTCGCTGATGATTGCAAAGATGAAAAGTAAGTTGAAATACAAAGTTGATTCTTTGACTTATTTTGAAGAGAACGCGAAGCGCTTCTATTTCAATCTCAGATCAATTTCTAACAGTACATACGAAAAAACTAAAGAAGAATTCGAAGTGTACGAAAAGAAGAGATATCATAAAGACTATATAATTGTCTTCGAGAAAGTTCTTTCAGAGCTGAGTGCAGTTCAAGTAAGCAGATCTCGACTCTAGATTCATCAAGCTGACACAGTCATAAACTATTGTGCATGATGAAGACACAATAACAATCACGCATAGAAGTCATGTTGTATTCTACAGTTTTACTGTGAATATTAAACTTGATTTCAAGTTTGACTTGTCGTTGCTAGTCATCAATGATGAAACATTTAGAATCATATTTATTGCAAAGATACATCAGCGTTGAATCGAAACTTCTTGAAGATAAATTGAGTCGATACATAGCTGCAATTCAATACATCGTACAGCGTAACTTCAATGTTTTGCAAGCTTTCTAGAGAACTTCGCAACAGAATTTATATCTTCGCACTTTCAAAAGAAGAATGAAAAATAGAAGACATAAGCACTTTTAATGAGCTCAACTTTACTGAAGACATGAGCGATTCTAGCGATTTCTATTTCTCGCTGAGTAAGAAACTTACTGTTCTTCGAGTTAACAGACAGATGCATCAAGAGACACTGCTTCTCACGTATCGCAGAACGATTTTTCATTTGAATGATATGAACGATCTCATTAAGCTTCTCATTGCGATTGACAAAATTGATCGCGACAGCATTGAGTCACTGAAGCTTACTTGAAAAAGCAGAGTCGATTCTGAGTGTAAATGAAATGAAGCTCTGAACTCTGAAGATTCATTTTTAACGTTGTCAACTCTTCATGTTGTGAAATGTGTTCAGCTGCTTAAGCAGTGCAAGAGACTCACATTCTTGCGTTTATATTTTGAGAGAGATCTTATAAATAACATATTCTCAAACGTCTTTAAAGTTGATTTTGAAATTCGTGAGCTTTGCTTCGTTTGAGAAATTGAAAGGGTGGAAATCTGAGGATTGAATTATGAGTCACTAGAGCAGCGTGATCTAGTAAAATGACTGAAAGAAGAGATGAAATCTTTCGAGAAGAAAGAAGAGAACGAGAAGAGACTTGACAAGTAAGATACTGATCATTAAGCTGAAGCTTCGCTAGTAGAACGTAACCTGAATTAAAAGACATAATGACAGTCATATCTTAAATTGACTTCATAGTCATGCAGTAAATTCGCTTTTTACCTTTTCGATAGCTGCGCATTAAATATTCTTCAGAACACGCTTTTTAACATGCTTCATGCAACTTGCTCTAATACACGTCGTTCGCTTTGTGGCCTGCTTTATAATTAGCTCAACAGGAAGCAGCCTCCATGACTCCCTACCCAACAGCCTCCATGTTTTTCTACAAGACTTCCTACCAGACTGGCCGGCAATGAGATTTACCTGTACGATGTGCTAGCTACGAACCTTCTGCAAGCTATGCTAGTCAGAAGAGCTGAACAATCTCATTGACAGAGCAGTAACAGCGCTTTACCCACGCGTTGAGCTCACACCCAGGAAAAGTTCACGTGGCTAGATGACCATGTGGCCAAACAGCGGACGGAAGCTCATGTCGAAGTGGTCAGCTTTCACATACATAAATCAAAGCTCACCTAGCTCGCTCAGCTAGGTGATCATACGGTCAATTCGAAAGCTCATGTCGAAGTGATCAGCTTTTACAATTGATCACATAGACAACTCGAAATTGATCATATAGACAGTTCACAATAACGCGATCTGTTACTCGCATGATCAGCTCGCAACCTCAAGCATAACTCTTCATCATTTATTTTAACAATGTGATTGCACAATGATCTATGAAATACACTGTTTAGAATTTTAAGTCATGACTGCTTGCAGCAGAATTTTCTTGAACTCATTCGACTGAGTATGAAAAGTAAATTCAAATTAGATACAGCGATTACTAGAATAAACAATTATGTGGGTTTTTAACTCTAAGAGTCTGTTTTATGCAAAGAGTTTTTTCATACTACATACATCATCAGTACAACTTCATGTGTATTTGTATACCATGTAGATAATGTCGTAAATCATTTATTAAAAAACAAGAGCAAATCTGATGAATTTGAAGCAGTAGTAAAGTTGGTAGAAATTGAAATAGCCAATTAGCTGTTGATTTTATTCTTTTTGCAGTTGATTGTTCTTTTTAAATCACTTATAAATGAACGAGGTTGATAATGTATAGCTAACATAGTTGCAGGCATACGAATTCAGCGGTACTCTTTAACAATTAGCGCAAAAGTCACGTGTAGGAGCATCTATCACCAGCTACGAGCCTAAGATATGATGCTACCTGACTGCTTTAACTCCCAATCCAAAAGCCTAAGCAATCACCACCCAACAATGAAACCCCTACCCCCCCAAATCCGGCTCCTAGCCAAACATAGCAGGCAGATCCATCCCTTCTCACCCACCCAATCCCGCACCCTCGCCACCTCTCCCTCCCCGCGCGCCAAAAACCGCATCTACACCTCGTAAGTACGTACCATTTCCTCCCCCTCATTTCCTCCCCCCACAATTAACCTCCTCCCAGCGTCCGCTCCCCCCCGGACCTCGACACCCTCCTCCTCCTCTCCGCCTCTGCCCGCACCCCTCTCCTTACCTTCTGGACCGCCTCTTGGTGTTCCTCCTGCAAGACCATTGCGCCGCTGATCCGGGCCGCGATTGAGAAGGACGGCATTGGCGAGAAAGAGGGCGGGGTTGGGTTTGTGGAGGTGGAGGTTGATAGCCCTACTGGTGGGGATTTGGCGGGGCGGTATACGGTGCGTGATTTTGCTTTGCTTGTTGGTGGTGGTGTGTGTGCTGGTTTGAATGGGGAGTGAGGGGTTTGGGCTGACTCTTTGGGGGTTGGTGGGGTGGGGCAGATTACGAGTGTGCCGACGTTGATGGCGTTTAGTAGGCAGGAGGCGCAGGTGAAGACGAGGGTGACGAGTGTGGAAGAGATGGGGGATGGGGAGTTTTTGAGGATGTGGATTGAGGAGGAGGCGAGGAGGGGTGGGGAGGGCGGGGCTGGGGGAGGGTTGTTTGGGGGGTTGTTTGGGTTGGGGAGGTGAGGGAGGACAGGAGGAGTGGGTAGAAGGGGGAAGATGAGGGATATGGAGATGGATGTGATAAAAGAAAGAGAGGCTTAGATATAGGGGTCCTAGAGGGTCTGTAAAAGCAGGGAGCTGTATCATAATTTAGACTGATCATAACAGCTATCAATCGCATGGCTAATACACAATGGTGGTACTAGGCAAGACTGTGATCTGGAATAGTCATCAGTCAAAAAGTACTCGAAGCAGACACATCGCCTTGTTCTCTATTACCCACCAACCGTCTATGCCACAAAAACCACCCTCTGCACGCCCCATCCTAGACGCCTCGTCCTTTAATCAGATTAAGCCTACAGCGGCTCGGTAGCATACCCCTCCTCCTCCGCCAGCAACCCATCCAACTCCTCCAACCTCCAAAGCAAAATAAAAGAAGCCTTGGAGTGCTCCGTCAGAACCTTGGTCAGATCGGTAAGAAAATGCAGCGTCTGGAACAAGATTTCCTGGAACTTCTGCAAGGTTTCCAGCGCGTCTTGAGTAGCTTCTCTCATGGTCCTGTTAGCTTCCAATACCTGGTCTCGTATGTCTCGATCGAGCGTCCAGATGCAGTTGTTGGGGTAGGTGGGACCGTTTTCGAGATCCTCGCATTGTCGGAGGGTTTGGGGGCTTGAGGTATCTGTGTCCATAGGGTCGAATGGGGTTTCTTCGTTGGCTTGGAGGGGGGAGCGTGGCTCTGGTAGGTCTCTGTAAGGTTGGGCCATGAGCATCAGTGAGGACGCGTTCGGTATGAGTGTGGGGACGCTTGAGTTGAAGCAATTTGAATTTGGGAATTGAGGCGCTTTAAGTTGTAAATGCTGAAAGAAGTAGAATGCAGGTTTCTTTGGCGCTCTATTGATCTCCGGTTTATTCCAGCGGCCTCTAAAAAAAGTCGTTGTGGAGAGTATAGAATACGATTGTGGGCCCTTGCATTATGTCATATGATACGTATGATATAAGCCAGCAGAAACGGAATAGACATGCTCCAAGTGTCCGCGATCGCAGTGAGTCCTATGCCGGAAGTTTTTGGCCTTTGCGGCGGCGACGACGTCAGGTTTTGAGGACTATCCAAGACTAGGTTTTCGATATTGCAAGTTACACCCGTATCGTTCACGGTCGAGCTTACGCCGCTTACTGTAAATTTGGTTGCTTCGTAGTAGTCTTCTGGCTCGTTGTTGCACCATGAGGCGTCCTTTCCAGTTGTCGTCTATGAGTGTGTCAGTTGAATGATATGAAGGAGATACGACTCCAAATGAAAGCGAGTTGAGTTAGCAAAGTTGGAGAAAGACATACTAAGACAATGTTCTTGAAAGTTACTGGGCCAAAGTCCCATGTTAGGTTATACAGCTCAATGGCAAAAGCGGCTTGGTTGAATGATTTACTAGCTGATGCAAGTCAGAATACATCTCTGTCAGCTCTTGCTTGGAATCGTAGGACTTGTAGAGTATTCGTTTGGGGACTGACCTATATCTGGAAAATCGCTCGTCACAACCCTCCCATTGCTGGCCTTCTTTGACGTAGTCGTCCAAGAAGACGAATTTTTGACATTACTAAAGCTAACCGTATCTCCCCCATTCAGGTTGAGGCTAGCTCCCCACGGCAAAATTGGGTTCTGGCAGCAGAAACCGCTGAAGTAGGACCATGTACCACTTTCCTCACCACTTATGTTGCCACTTAGGACATTCTGATATATACCGTCGTCATTTGGGGTTTCTAGGCCTGGCCAAACATAATAAGTGCCCTCACTGACTGGTTTCAGAGGAGGGATGACCATATCACCCGAGAACGAAGTAAAATCTGAATCGGAGGGCAAGTGGTACCTAACCATATGCCATGATGTTACTTCATAAGCCGAAACAAAGCTGAATATAGCAAGGCTGGCGGAGAGAGTAAAGAGAGGCCTCATCGCAGCACTTTGAAGGGAGAGAAGCATGTATACAAAGGCAATACCAGGGAGGCAAGACGTATTAAATCAGAAGTACTAAAGTCATAAGGTTGAAGAACAGCACAAAAGAAAGAAACCCACTGAACATGGTAGTCCTCATAGCGCCGAGGCTGAGTTAAGGCGTTGGTGTTCCCTAGGCACCACGCCTAAGTAGGTAATTTTATGAAGTCTAGAACCAATTAGGTTGCCACTTGAGGAGCCGCCCTGCCGTGCTGAAAACCGACTAAGTAAGCAGGACCAAATAAACCCTTGATATCGAACTTCCACAAAGACTGAAAGTAACTATGCTGTTGCTAGAATGAACGACGTCAAATGCTTCACTGACAAGTGCCACAATCCTTCGAAGCTACGAGAAAAAATAGGAATACACGGCGTGCTTACAAAGCTTGCGCGATCCCAAGCTGCAGTATCCAGACACACCCTTTCTCTGCTATGGCTTCTTACTGATGTTTTAGGAGACTAGCTCTGCTATGGTGTAAGCAGGCTCCGCGAACATGTTGGTACTCCTTCTTTACCCTGAAGTCTTTTGTTTGGTACTAAGCTCGAGAATCAAGGCTCAACAATTTTAAACTTTCAATGGCACAGTATTGAAGTGTGTGGAATTCCAAAGCACTCATTCTATAACGTTTTACTCAGTGAGATGTGTGATACTCTATTCATTTCAATTCCTCACAAGGCAATGTCTGCTGACCCCTTCGCTCTATGTAGCGTTTACATGACTCTGAGTGTGGTGAATACCAATAGCCTTAGCCTCATCATGCTATGGATACTGCCCCGCCAGCAGTTTGATTTTCTTTATAATCTATAATCTACCATTAGGAAGCAACCCTATTTTGAATCAAGCCTATTCATGCTACGATAAGTCCATATTTTTTGATGCATGTAGCGCGGTGCACTTTGCCAAGACCGAGCCTTCAGCCAGCATTGACTTCCCGGGGCTCTACGATGTGGAAGGATATTGGCAAGGGATTGCTTAATCTTAGTCATACTCGTCTCCAGACAGGTCACAGACGCGTCGAATGGACATGTGTAGGCCAAAGCCTTCTGTTTCATTATCGTATAATTATATCTCTGCTGACTTGAGCTAGGAATGTGGTGCGAATATCTGGAGAATCTTCGACAACCAGGATCCTGCGGCCGTCGACATTCTCATCGAGTCTCTGAGTTGTTCAAACGCTAGTGCATCAGGATCTACAGACCATGCACTGTCGAAAGCCAGTGAAGTTTTTGAAACCAACAGTCCGACACACATTCATGACAACGAACGCTGTACAGACACACGTCGGGATACTGGTGCAAACTGGCAGATAGTGACAAGCACAACGGTCGGGGGCATTCCTACCATCAGCCACCGCAACAGAAAAATCATGTTGTGGTCGGCACTCCTTGCTGCTTTGTTGATTTGGTTCACGGTGGTGCTCGTTTGGATACTGCTTCTAGTGATGTCAACTGGACGCGGATGATTGAGATTATTTTGTGGGTCGATTCTGTCATACATGTTAGTGCTCTAGCACCCCTACGTTGGCAGGCATAGACCAAGGACCTCGAAGAGTCAGGCGAATCTAAGGCTTACTTCATATGCTAACCCTATCTTTACCCTGACCGCTATCTCCTTACACTACCCTCTCTTCCTATCTCTAGCGTTGATGGTTTCCGAGATTACATCCTCTTCCTCTCGCTTTCTCAGCATGTCTAATTGATATACTAGCGAGTCAAAGGCGCTTGAATTCGAACTCGTATTTTGATAACTTTAAAGAAGTGAGTATTTCGAGATACCTGGTTGGCTCTGTAGACCCTTCCATCATGTTTCACCTAGTAGTTCGGTCAGCTATGATCTCGAAGGCTACCATAATACAAGTGTGCAAGTCAATGCCTGGGCAGTAGCAGCGCAAGCGTTGGCGTAGCCATAAGGTAAGGTAAGGTTTGCAGCTTAGATCAGTAAAATAGTTGGTAGGTAATGGTTTTCTTTGAGCAGCAAATTGCCAATCAAAGTATGTTGCGTTTTCGTTACCCTAAATCTGTCACCCCATTTCGATTCAGTGATTTCAATAATTTTATGTTAGTGCCCCTTGAACTTGACGAGACGCTTGATAGATTCGTAACATTAAACTATTGGTACAATACTACTAGCAAATTCTACCCCAAGCTCCCAAGAGTAGACGTATCCAAATCGTCTTACTTCTGCAATCATAAGTTCGTCAAACGCCTCTACCACCCCGGACACTTCTCTTTGAATCTACCTTACTGCGAAGGTTCTTCGCCTTCGTTTCGCCGCTTTTGCGAGGCAAGCATCAAGCGTTCCACCATTGATTTCGAAGAGCTGAGAGCTGCTCCGCGTGCTCATCTTCCGCTACCTCCCTTAAGATCTCCACATCAGAGTTTTCTTCCCCCCTTCCACTTGAGTAGCATCTGCCTCGGTAACATCCCTCGTTCGTCCCTCAAGCAACTGCCTCGCTTCCCAGCTCGCCCTCATCTTCCGCCTCCTATCCAATCTCTTGCGCTTTCTATTCTTCCCCCACCGACTGAGCACCCACTTCCCATCCTGCTCGCACCAGTTATAGAACCTCCCCCTGGCCAAAAAAGGACCAATCCAGAATCACCGTATGCTCCATCCCGATGTTGTACGAGGCAAGGGTCCGCTCTTTCTCAAGAACCCGGCAGTTAGACCTCAATAGGCGCGGGCCCCATGCCTTGACACCATCACGCTTCAGGATCTTGTCTTGAAGTTGGGCGATGGGAGCGCTGAGGCGGACGACAATGACGAACATGCGGCCAACGTAGGGCTTGATGACTGTGAATTTGTTTTGTATAGCTCATGAAACGCTTGAGGTGAGGTTGATAATCACAGATGGGCACTTCTTTATCGTCTACTAGATCTGTATCATCGGGCACTTTGGGGTTGAGTGCTATGCTGGGCTTGGCTTTTAACTTTGGCATATTGGAAATGGTAGGTGGATTGGTGGAAGTAGACTGTGGAACTGGAAGACTATACAGGTAGGGAGGACGAGGGTGATGGAAGACCAAAATGTTGACGCTCTGGGTTGTCATTATCACTTCCACAATTCATTTTCTAGCTGGTTCGCAACACTGTTGCAACAATGAAGACACAGGTAATGGAAGATTTCCTTGGGTTGTTAATTTGGTCAATAGGTTATCTCTGAGTCTCTCAAGTTATATGTAAGTTACCAACACCGACCTTCATCGCCATAAACCCAGGCATCTCAAAGTTCCGCTTTTAGGTCCTCCATTTCTGCTCTCTTCTCTTCTCGACCTTCCACCTCGCTGCTATCTTCTGCCGCTTCCGGCTTGCGCCACTTGTTCCAGAGCGCTGAGGTTCCTAAACCCGCGCCAACGGCACCTTGGACAGCGCTGTGGACAATGGGCACTCCGTATCCCGCAGCTGCAGCGCTCTGTAGGGTAGCATAGACGCCGTGTGCTACAGCAGGCCCGGCAGTCGATTGGAACGCAGCGGCCGCAGATCCTAAGTTATAGAGATTCAGTTTTAGTACACAAGATAAGTCTAATTTACACGGGCGAGCTCACCGCCAGCAACACCCTCAGCTGTGAATCCAGCAGCCCCAAGCGCTGGTGCTGCAACTAGGCCTGGTACAAAAATAACTATCCCACTAGCGACATAAAAGCCGGTTTGGTATGGGTGCTCGACTACCCATTCTTTTGCTTGGACTGCCGCCTCAGGGACGTCGATGCTGACAACTTTGTCTTTGACCGAGTCGCACACTGCGTAAGCTTTGGCAAACAGGTCGGCTTGCTGTGCGGGGTAGATCGATGGTAAACTGTCTATTACATGTTGAAGCATCATGGCGGTCAAGTTTTAGGGTGGCGGAATTGTTGCACACGGTGTCAAGGAATCGTTCTTGGTTGTAAAGTAGTCTTGAACTTGGTATCGGTGGTGGTAAAGATTTGCGGACCTTATTTTGCTATTGATTGTTTTGAAGTGAGAAAAAAAGTTCAGAACACAACCCAGTGGATAAGAAATCCGAGAAAGCACAAGAGTCCGACTAATCGTGGCCACCACTATGCGACGCGGGGCCCCCTAGTGGCCATCGGCTCAATGACGACCTCGGCTCGGTGTCGTTTTTTTCCGAAATCAACTAAATTAAACCATCTACCTTCATCAATTTACAACCCAACCACAACATGGCCGAACCGTATAAAACGGTGGAGCAACGCATTTTAGATGCTATCGATGCCATACACGGCGATTGGTACTTCAATTGCACCGAAGCGGCTGAAGCTTTTGAGGTTTCACTTCGTACGCTTCAAAGACGATTCAATGGAGCCCCTTCTAAATCGACGCGACCTTTCACCAACAAAGCACTTACTGACGTGCAAGAACAAGCTATATTTGATTATATCAAACATCTGAATCAGATCAACATGTCAGCTCGCCCATGTATGATCGTGAGGGTTGCAAATTGATTGATTCGCTCAGAACAACGCGTCGTAGAATCACTGTGGGTTGAAAGATTTTTGAAGCGAAATTCACAGTATTATCGACGAAAACAAAAGTCTTTGACATACGATAGAAAGAACAGTCAGAACGTGATTACATTTGACGATCATTTCTACAAATATAAAAGAGCAATGAAAGGTTGTGACATACTGAATGTGAATGTTTGAAACATGAACGAAACAGACTTTCGGATCGACTGTGAACGTGCTCAATTAGTAGTCACATTGAATTCGAACAAGTCACTTCGCATGACGAATTCGAATAATCGTACCTATCTTACTTCGATGAAGTGTGTGAGTTCTGAGGGTTGGTTTATACCTCTCATGTTGATTTTGGCCGAAGTGCACATTTTACACAAATGAGACTTCAACGATCTGAACGGCGACACTCTCATTGATATCAGCGAAATCGAATACAGCAATGACGATCTGACAATGAATTGGCTGAAGCATTTTATTGAACATATCAAAAACAAGAGAGTTGAGGCATGAGCAATGCTCATAGTCGATGAATTTGATTCTCACATGACTATACTCTTTTTGAAACTTTGCAAAGAAGCAAAAATCGTGCTTTACAAGCTTTCACCTCACTTCACCCATCTGACTCAACCCCTCGACGTCGATGTGTTTCAATCCTTCAAGCACTATCATACGAAGGCGATTGATCATGCTGTTCGACTGAGTGACTACAACTTCGATAAGCTGGAATTTCTAGCTGCGTTTCAGAGCTTTCGCAACAAAACGTTCAAAACGTCGACTATCAAACATGCGTTCAAACAAACCGAGCTAGTTTCATATAATCCTGAAATTGTTCTGGAGAAAGTGAGGGCAAATCAGCTGACTCGAGCCCTCAGGATCTCTAGTTCTTCCTCACTACCTCTGCTTCACACTCCGAAGGATCCAGATTCAATCATCAGACATGATCGAATGCTTCAAAAGAAGCTAGCGAAGATTGGTCATTACGATGGAATTGATCTCATACATATGGATCGATTTATTCGGGGTTCAATGACTGCGGCTCACACTCTCGATATTACAGTCAGGGACCTTCAGGCCATACAGGAAGCAGCTGCTTCAAGGGGTAAACGCGATAGTCAACTCGGAACAGTAGCAGCAAAATTCGAAGTCGTAAAAGTGAGCGATTGCAGGGAATTGGCTTCAGTTAGGGTCAAAAAAGAGGAGAAGAAGGCGAAGAGGGCCGAAAAACGAAAGAAGAAGGCTAAGTTGAAGAAGCGACCACCCGGCGTCGCGACGGCTGAGTTCCTACTTTCTTAGAGGAATATTTAGAACATTCAAATCGTAGGATTAATTCCGAATTTGAAGCTATTCGGAGTTCAATTGAATTAATGATTGATTTTCATGTTGGTGGGTTGCAAAATATGCGACACCGAGCCGAGGTCGTCATTGAGCCGATGGCCACTAGGGGGCCCCGCGTCGCAGACACTTGCACCAGGTGTGGAACTTGATGGAAGTTATTGAAGAGATTTTAGATGATATTACAAGACACTTTACTGGAGGCCTGGCTGTGGTGCTGTGGTGAGTAGAGATAGAGGGTATTGTGCTACCGATTGGTTGAGCCCCAAGGGGGGTGGACAAGAACAAGGCTGCATGGATGCCTGATTGAGCAGAGTTGGTGTACGTAGTCCATTCAATGTCGCGTTCCTACATTGAAGCATCGCATGCAGTCATGAATCGATGCATCCAAGTACCTATGCATCAACTTGATTTGATGGCATTGCTGAACTGCGATCCGTTTTGTAGTCTGGCCAGGAATTTGGGATCTCCAAGGCAACAATGACCCGCCTTGCGAAAAATACTTTCCAGAGCCAACCATCTCAACACCAAACACTCTACCACATGACATTATAAACTGAGTGATGATAGTTGCCTGATATCACAGAGCATAATCTTACGGCATACCCTAATTCACAATTTCTCGAATTCTCAATTGTGGCAACACTTCATTATCCTCCGTTTGTTCTCCCATCGTTAGCTTCGATTCTGAACATCACTTCTCATATTCCATATATGTCCAGCTTTACTTGCGAAACATTTGACGTCATTTGATTGAGCGCAGTCTTGTGAGAGACTTCGATTCCTGCTGGCTACCTTTGAACGAATAGCCTATCATGACTTCAGCAATGCAATTGCCAAAACTCCCTGGATATCTTCTTACGTCTTGGCGCTTGAGCAAGGACGAGACGTGGCAAGCCCGTAGGCGGAAGGACCTCAAAGGATGGAAGGCATCATCTTTGACAGAAGCATATCTCAAGTACCAACTTGGGAAATATAACCACGTCCAAGAAACACAAGGGGAAGCGAAAGCTATTCCTCCGACTCTATCCTCCATTGCCGCCGGTAAAGTATTAGACGTACTTAACACCTCTGACAACTTTGATGCGGACCTTAGAACAATAATGCGAAGCCTGAATTCAACTACAGTACGACAATTGCTCGCAGATCCCAGAACACCATACGCCGTCCAGAGAGCTATCCAGAGCTTCTTGACAACTTTCACGCCCAGCAAGTCTACAGAGGAGCCAAGAGACATGATCGATACTGATGAAGCCATCCTTACAAATGAACGCTACGTTCGATCGCGCGGCGAAGCAAATCGGGATAACAAATACCTCGTTGGCTTAGAGCAATTATCGAGCATACTACTACGAGCTCCAGAAAGCGGCATAGATGACACGAAAGTAACATTCGTTAGAAAGGAACCTCCAAAAGGGGGCTTTGAATTTTTGGATGCATTCCGTGAGCGGGTGATGCACATTACGCCTGATGATGCTTCGTTCGTTAGAACATTCGAGCGGATCACCAAAGGTGCGTTGAAAGGACTGGATTGGAGTAATGTCTTGGTAGCCGGGGGCATGGCTCTCACCACCCTCGTGCATATTGATCCTTCCAAGGATGACGAGTGCCATGTTAGAGACTGCGATATTGATCTTTATCTCTATGGCCTTACTCCTGACGAAGCCAATCGCAAGATCGAGGAGGTCTATGATGTGTGGAGCAAGAATCTTCCCCCAGCGAACCAACAGAAGCTTGTTGTTAAGAACGCTAAGACGATTAATCTCCTTCCTAGTTACCCGAATCGCCGCATACAGATTATATTGAAGCTGTTGCCATCGCCTACACAAATATTGCTCAACTTTGATCTAGATGCTTGCGCTATAGGTTTTGACGGCTCTCGTGTGCTTATGCTCCCTCGATTCGCTCGAGCGGTTGAAACCGGCTACTCGGTCTTCACTATGGATCTCATTTGGGGTCATCACCTTGGTGATCGTCGGGCAACGCAGGAGAAACGTGTCTTCAAATATGCGGATCGTGGCTTTGGGCTTCGTATCTTGCCGTCTTACGCTAAATCACTAGAAGAGGATAGTTTGGACAAGGAGCTCGAATATTTTCTGCCAGAGCACCAAGATAGCGCTCCAGCAGACGAAAGCACGAATGGAGAAGAGGCAACAGAGAGCGAGATAGGTGATCAATCAGATATTACGACACAGCCGGAACGAATCCGCAAGCCTGATGGGCCCGAGCCCGGTCTGAAAACATTGAAGCGTGTTGCCTATCTTGGACAGGATTTTGTAAATCGCTTTTACTTTGGGGCAACTCCTCTTACTCTCCCTCCTGATTTTTCTGCTTCTGTAGATGGTGACATGGAAATCGACGATAACTCTATACGCACTCTCAACGAAGAAGAATGGACAGAGGAATTCACAAAAATTTTAAGCGCAAACAAGGTGCTGCGTGATGCCGACGAAACCCAGAGAACCCGTATTACGGCCCAATATGGTCCGCTCATGAGCTTTACAGTGATTGACACCGCTGTTATGCATGGCGACTTGCCTGATGGCCGGCGAGGCCTGGGTACTTTTGAGTTGTTCATGAGACATTGCGAGGCTTGGCGACTAGATGCTCTAGCTTATGCTGAGTGAGTCGATTTCTTTTGTTATCCATATTGCAATCTTCCCCCCATTTGTGTTTGACCGTCGCCATTCTAGCCGTCTTAAGGCTGGTGATATCTAAGGTTTCAATGCTTTGAAACGCAACTCCCCTTGATATTTCCTTTTAATTATATCCAACATGGGTTTGTGCCTCTGGAATCGGCGACGAAACATCCGTCTGTTAATGTGTAGGGTATTTGAGGCTAACATAATTTACTGTAGGCTTGATGAGGATAGTTTTGCAAGCTTGACTTACGACCCAGAAAGTTATGATGATATGCCAACCTACCCGTGGAACAAAGATCTCGATCTAAACAACTTTGCTCGAGAAATAGATTACTATAACGATAACCTCTTCAACTCTTTGAAGAAAGCTATCTGCCAAAAGCTTGGCATTAATGATCGACGGGGTGGTTGTGAGTTGTAGCGTACGGCCTCATAGTCATACATCGTGGCTAATCTGTTTCTCAGACAGTAATTACCTAACGCGTCGTATTCGGCGCCAGATTCACGGTCCTGATCTCGCTTCGGTACAGGAGAAGCAAATCACCATCCCACTTGCGATACCCTGGGATCTCGAAAACTTCTTGACCAGCGAGCTACCAAACCAATACTCCGACCTCCCTAAGCATTTTACGGCATTCAAATCCCTGATACCGGTCCACGACGCTGCAGCTCACGATCCAGCGACGGCCACTCTACCCTCTCTACGAGATACAGTTGCCGAAAGCGGAAACCTCCGTTACTGGGTCATTACCAACGAAAGCATGTGGGCAGGCCAGCATCGCGCATTGGACGAGATCTCTGAAGTCATCTGGTCGTTTTTCCATTGGTTCAGTGAAAATGCGCTGATAGACATTGCAACCGGTAACGGTACAATTACACACAGCTTTTGCTGGGAACTCGCGCGCTCCTTCAGGCGTCGTATCGTTCTCCCTGAGGTCCCTGTCGATGACGTCCATCCGGCGCATACGCCGAGTAGACGTGTGGGTCTTCCCACCCTTCGTGAATCCCTCCTTTTCCGACCCTGGGTTTACTACACGCCCAAACGACCGGATAGAGAGTATATCGAAATCAACGCGAACGAAAACCGTGCACACCTGCTTTTCGATGAAGACAGAGCGAGATATCCCTTCCCGGACCATCTTTTCTGGAAAGTGGGCGATGAGGGAGAGTGGGACGGGGAAGGAGTGCCGATCTGGAGGGTAGTCGGTAAGAGTGCTAAAGCTGGGGAAGGGGTCAGGAAGAGGACGTTGACTGAAGATGAAATGAAGTTGACACCGAGGGAGCTGGTTTTGATCCAGGATGCTCGGATTTTTAATTGTAGTATAGGCATTGACGATGAGTTGATAACGGATGAGGAGGATGGTGAGGGGGAAAGCTCGATGGATGAGGACGAGGACGAAGATGGGGATGAGGATGAGGAGGACAGCTCGATGGGCGAGGATTAAAGGGTAGACTTATGCAAGGAAATACCAAAACTACAAGAACGATGACACATTCATGCCAAGCCACCTACTTACGCAAGACCTTGTCTTCTAAGATCTTAAGTTTGCATCAAGAGCGATATTCTCATTGCCAAACCCGCTTTTTGCATACCCTGAAGAAAGGTAAGGGAGGAAGGTTTGGGCTGATGGGGATAAGGGATAACGGATATTAGGGGCGGGCAGAGAGATAAAGGTAGATTCTGAATAAGGCTGTCTGATTCAAGTATACCTTTCTTTGCCCCTCTTCCCAGCTCATCCCTTACATTCAAAACCAGGAAACCTTCGCTACATCACCAATTAAGTAAGCCATCGAGTCAATCTAACCACCTTTCCCTTGGAAACTATTGTCGAAGCTGGAAAGATGGAGAGTTGGGAGGCTGGAGCTTGCTTGCTGGTTGGTTCAGGTTCCTTACTAGTGGCTGCCCTGAAATTTGGAATAAGAGGTAGAACAATAATCTTGTGGCGAGGGTGGAGGACGTAGCTGAGAGACGGCGTTTGGGGAGGTATTGCAGCAACATATAATAAGCCCCGAACTCTTCAGCAAAATCAACTTCCACCCGCTCCACGATAATAGTCCTCTTGCCTCTTCTGATCACTGGGCTTGACGGAAAAATTGCTCTGTAGTATGGCTATCGGAATTTGAAGGGTTATATATCAAGAAAGGTTCTTGGGAAGAAGTAGAGGTGGTGAGGAGTGGTAAGTTAGGAGAAAGGGTTTTGCTGCATGGTAGTCAGGGGGGCTTTGATAATAATTAAAGAACCATGGATGAGAGGTTTTAATAAGCCTCACTGTCTTGTGATGAATGTATAGGTTTCCTCGGTTTTGGTACGGTCTTGGGGTAAGCGCTGGGGTCTCAATGGTGGTTGAAGTGGAGAGTTCTTGCTGGATGATTAGGGTTTGAATTATTTCTCGGGCTCTGAGCAGGATTTAGATCGTGGAGAACCAGTGGGACTGCTTCTCTATGTGTAGGCTTCGAAGCAATGTTTGAAGAGGATGTCTGCGTGAGACGGTGTCTTTGGTGTGGATTGGATGTTTTTAGGAGATTCTGTATATTGACTAATGAGTTCAGCTTTTGCTCTCATCTTCAATCTCTTTCTGGGCTCCATGGGTGAGTGTGCAGTTGGTGCTGCTTAATTTCTCGTTCACTAATTTCGTATTCACATTGGACCCCTACAGCAAAGTAAAGGGAACCGATATTTGCACACCCAGTTTCCATACATGCACACCCAATCTCACTACATAAACACCCATCCAAATTAGGATTAGTTACTGATACCTCGGTCGATTAGAAATACATTTATTTGTGTGAGTGCCCCACCAAGAATTAAGTACCTCTGAATCAACTGTTATTTCCAAGCTAATTTACCATAAAAGCCTTCACCACCTGGCGCTTGCTCCTGAAACTCCGGAATCTGCTCTACAACAGCTGAACCTTCGTCATCCCCCCTACCTCGTCCTTCGCCCCTCCCCCTAGCTCCGCCCCTCCCTCTACCTCGCCCTAGTTACGACGGCGTAACCTTGAGGGCCGGCGTGATTGTTGACAGCGAGAACGAGCTTTTCATGACTGGTGTAGAGCTCCCCTACCGGCGGCGGCGTGAGATCCATTGGTAGGAGGGAGGTAGATAGTTAGGAGGAAGGTAGATAGGTAGATTAAATATCTGGTAATATGTAAGATGTTGTAACGCGATAAATTTGACGGAGGATGACGTCGTTGCCTGCAGGTACTTAATTCTTGGTGGGGCACTCACACAAATAAATGTATTTCTAATCGAGGTATCAGTAACTAATCCTAATTTGGATGGGTGTTTATGTAGTGAGATTGGGTGTGCATGTATGGAAACTGGGTGTGCAAATATCGGTTCCCAAAGTAAATGCTACCCGTCCAGTTCTGGATACAAAAGCCTCATTCAAACCTTTACAAACCACAGATACTTTCTACTCTTCCAGCAACCTGGGCTGCTCAATCTATCTATGATTGTCTAGCCTAGGAGAGTGACTCTACTCTCGAACACCAATTGGATGCTCGTATCGATTGAGAGACCTCTTCGACGGAAGCTGTTATCTAGGTAATAAACCGGTGAGTGTTGACTGAGAAGTATTGATGGAATCGCCCACCGTTGTTTTTTCGCTTGCTGACCGTGTCCACATAGACCATCCTCACATTTAACCTGACCGCCATCATTACCAAGTCTTCCTTGTGCAACCTGTGTCTGCAAACAAGATGACTCGACTTTTCAAGAAGGAATCCGAGACCGACACCAATGGCCGTTCCTTGAACGAAGGATCTGTCAAGCCGCGAAACTTGAAGAGCGATCACCAAGGTAGACTCCATTTTACACACCCGAAAACACTCAATGTTTACTGATATCCGATTTACCAGAAGGATCATCCAGTGGGGTAGCTGAACGAAGTGCAGCACTTCTGGTCCCAGAGGTCTTTCTACCCGGCCTCTCGCGCTCTGCTGTCCAATCGAAAGACGAGAAAGTTTCGTACGAGCAGAAGTCGAAGATCTCGAGCATGATTAACACCCTGTCGGAGTCAAAGATGGTTATGGCGCTGAAAATTATCCGGGACAATATGCCGGAATTGAAGGTGCAGGTGCCATCATAGTTTGAGCTATTGCGATTACGATTGCAAATCCCATCTACCGTAGACATGTGAGCTTGATACTGACATCGGGGAACGATTACAGGGCGTGCAAGCTGATGAGGTCGAACTTGACATCGATGAGCTGTCAAACGATGTACTTCGCAAGCTCTCGGTATTCTTGCAAGCTCAAGCGCCTCAGCCTGATGATGCTCCCGAAAAGAAGATGAGCAAGCCCGCTTGCTCAGTAGATAACTACGTCTACGAATATCTGTTTGGGAACAAGGATGTGGCCGCAATGGCAGCCCAAGGTTTTCTGGATGGAGAGCACTTGAGACTGGCAGAGAAGAAAACGAGTGAAGCCGTAGAAGAGCATAAGAAGGCGAAGAAAGAGCTGCGCACGAGAAAATGGATCACGCTAACGTGACCCTCAATCTTGCATGGTGGAAACAGAGCCGCGCAGAATTAATTCTGGGAAAGGCAAGATCAGAGTACGCAGCCGAGTTGAAACCGACCTAGAGAGGTCTCCAGACTTTCACGACGACCGCGATGGGACCGGATTTTTCGTAGGAGGCAGGAGCTGAAATTGGCGTGGATGAGCGTTAGACATTATTCAGGACTTTGTCTATCCATCCACAAGCAAGAAACTTACCTTGACTCTGAATGATTTGTTTGCAAGTTCTCAGGTGATGACCAACTCTGCGGTAGCAACAGCTTTCTTCCAGCCAATGTAGTAAGATCTCCAAAGCTCTTGAAGCCCTTTCAGAAAGTCCAAGTCCTAACTCTCCGTTAAGGACTCAGTAGTAGAACATGAAAACTATCTTCAAGACAGTCAATTGGCCCTAGAGTCCTCATATCCTGGTTTGGCATTGTATTGCAATCTGGCGCTAGCATTTTCTGTGAATGAACGATCAGTGTAGAACGCGAGGAACAACTCACCTTGTAAATGCTTGTCTCATCTAATTTCGCAACTTCCATCTTTTTGGCTCGACATTAACAATAGCTAGGGTCTCAGCATCGAATGCTCTGCTATCGAGACTTGGCCCATCCGAGCTGTGGCTTTCGTACCAGACTCTAAAGTTCTTTACGACATTTAAAGGCTCACTGGGTCTTTAAGATCACGCGTTTTGTTGGCAGGGAATTTCGCTGCTCTACAGTCGTAAGCATCCTTTTGAAGAACATGAGTTTGACTATGTCAGTAACTGCCCTGACTGATACCGTATGAAGTGGTTTTTGGACGATCACACTGCTTAGAAGATGGCCCTAGCTACAACGCCTCAACAACACGCGAGTCATGACGACCATGAAGGTAAGCTATGTTCCAGTTTCTGGCTTTAGACGGCTTACAACAACCTAGATCCGCGACAGGCCAAGTCTAGCGAAAAGTGGGAGATTGTGGACTTGACAAAGCCAATTTCGCCGGCCTACAGCCCCAGCGGCAGCACTGTCACCTCTGGTATGGAAGATCCAGCAGTGAAGATGGCTTCCGCGCCGAAGACACCCACCAAAGCTAGAAGAACAGGTCTCGTACCCGAGAATGCCGCTAAGCTGCTCAAGGCTAGAAAGTCGAAAGTGGCGGCGAACAAGGGGTTCACACCTAAAAAGAAGAAAGACGTACTCAAGGAGCCTAAACTCCTCGCTAACAATAATGCCGCTGGAAGACTCTCTTCTGCAATCGCCAAAGCCAAAATTGAGCGTGCAAGCGTAGGCAGCAGAGTTTTAACGACTGCCCTCAAGAGCAAGAAACCCGAGCTGAAGGCCGCCTTAACACCCAAGGCATCGAAGACGACCAAAAAGAGATCTGAGGCCGAGAGAGCTCTGGAAGACGTCTATGAGTACCTCAGTGAAAGATCCTCCGCTTACGAAACAAACAAAGCCGCGACCAAACCCGCCACCGGGCAGCTCATCCCAGACAAAATAAAACTCGCAGAGATAAAGCTAAAGATGGCAGAAAAGCGAGCACTTAGAGTAAGGACCAGGATGGAATCAGCGATTCGAGAGACAGATATGGCAAAGTATGATGTCGCGGTGGCGTCTGAGCGACTGCGGGTAGCGAAAATGTATGAAGGACCTACACATCAAAGTGCCGAAGATGTTGTGATGGGAGACGGATTCCTGAACTTCAAGGAGCACGTATTGGCTATGAAACTGCCTGAGTTTTCCTGAGCCGAAGATGATAAAGTTTAGAGAGCAAATAATGCTCTTCGACTCAAGTCAGAGGAGCGGGCAAGGAACTCGTCCTGGTCTTTCGTATGCTTTCTAGCAATATCGTCTGGTCCTCAAGCCCTGCAACCCATTAGGAAACCTTTTCCTCGTCTCCCGTGAACGAGAAAGTGTGTCTTGTAGCTGGTAAGGTTGTCACCTTCTTTCATAATTGATGTGTTCCAGCCATATATCCCCAGTGGAGCACGGTTCAGCTCTGAAGTATCTCTCTGTGAATTCTCAATCCCAGTATTTCAATATTCACGCCGGTTCACAGCACGGTGTGAATGCACCACCCCGGGGGGGTTTTCTATCGAGAACAGTACATCTCCTCTGTTCAACTTGATCCTTTCACAACGACCTATGGGCCTAACCTTTTGGTGCATGCGTTGGAAAGAACTTACCATAAGACATTTTCGAAGGCTTTGCTATCAATTCTTCGTCCATCCAAGAGAAGCCACTTCGTATCCCCTAGCTTATCAGTTTTGAGAGATTTCGGCAGTGAAGCATTTCTTATCCTTTAAATTCCATCTCAAATCTTTGATTAAGGGGATCTGATATCTCCTGCTTATGTCTTGCCAAATTTGAGTCCAGGCGAGCAAGCATTTAGGGTCTCACAATCACCACAAAATCAGCCAACTATCTTCGTGCTAGCATCTCCTATGAGATCTATGTCTTCTTCCAAGGTAGGCATCTAAGCAAATCTAGAAGACGCCAAGATTTGATGGTTCATAGATCGAATCGGCAATGATCCCATCAAAGCGCCAATCTACAGACCAGGAGTCCACGGTTCCTAAGCGGTCGCAACTCGGAACGAACGGTCGGAGTAAGTTCCAAATTTTAAATTGACACGTATGCTTGCTGATGTCTGGCATATTGAAAGTCGATCAAGGCCCGTCCAAAGGAGGAACAATGTTTGCCGAATCAGCCATGTCTGATAATGATGATGATGACGGGCTGGATGAACATCATTTAGATACGCCGAATGTTGTCTCAGATGTACTGCGTCAAGCTCAGAGGAAATTCTCCAAGGAAAATGAGCTCGAAGCTCGGAAGGGTGAGCTGTACCATAGTGTCCTATTGCAACACCTACTTATCAAGCCTAGATACGCTTTTGGTAGGCAATGATGCCGAAGTTGGTAACGCAGAACAGGGACAGCTGGCAACATCCACTGGTATGCTTGTTGTGCCAAAGACAGTCACACCAAAGGACATGCTCCTGGACCGAAGTTATATCGCCAAGAAATCAAAGGCTGAAAAAGGCCTTAAAGAGGTATACGAATACCTTACTGAGAAGAAATCTAAAGTGGTAGCGGCGAGAATGATTTTGAAAGAGCAGGAGAGGGGGAGGGCGTCGAAGAAGAGACTAGGAGTGGCGAAGAAGAGAGCAATGGGAGCCAGAAAGAAGATGGATATAGCAACCAGGGACTCAGATATCGCAAATCTCGACCTAGCAATGGTGATTGACGAGGTCAAAAATGAGGAAGAACAAATCCAAAGCTCCAAGAAGCACCAACTATGCCAAGCAACGGAGGACGGATTCCGGAAGTTCCAAGTGAAAGTGCTGGAGATGGAGCTCTCTTCGGATGCTTTAGACTGAGAAGCCAAATGGAAACTGCAATTACTGAGCTGAGATCCTTTGATTCGTAACCATTAGACATGGTATTCGAGGATTATTGGAATAGACTTTGCCAAATGGTAGTAATATTACTTTCAGCTCCATGACGGTATCCTACTTCCTGACGTTGTCTTCGTTCCTCGTGCACATGTCTCACCAAAGGTCCAAACCCAGAAGCAGAGGTCGGTAAAGCCTCGTTCCCTACCTCTCGAAACCTGTATTCCCTACTGTTCCTCGTTAGGCGCCTGCCGCACCTCCACTAGCCCCCAGAACCCCAATTAGCCTCCCAATCGTGCTCAGAAAACCCCGAGGTGGTTGTGGCTCCGCTTCCTCTTTCCACTTCCCATAGTGTTTTGGAGGTGTTGTGAAATGCTTTTCAGGCGAACTGGCGCGTTTCGTCTTTTTGGATTCCTTTGGGGTTGAAGGGTGTGACATGCCTGAGAGCCTGCTGAAATCTCTTTCCGGAATCGAAAGGAGATGGGATTGCGAGACTTCCTAGGAGCCGAGTCTTGAAGTTGATATAGGCAAACTGGAATAGAAATTCGACAAGGTCTGTGAATCGGTCGACGACGCAAGTAATGAATATTTTGTGACACCCGATTTCTGTCCTTGATATCCAATTGTAAAAGTGAGTGCTGAGAAGAACGGATACAATAACGGGAAAGGTAATAACAACTAGAGTTGTTGTATATGTATAATGTATAATGCATCTATTCGGGCGTCACAGGATACTGTTTCAGATGCACCGCCCTGGGAGCCGCGACACAGCAGATCTGTAGATCAGCATGGCTCTTTGCGATAGATATGGTGCGCTAACCATGGCAAGACGTAGGTTGAGACAAAGTATCTCTTTATTTGATTCCTATTAGCACTCCAGTTAGGAAGTTGACCTAAGGTACTTACGAAGTAAGGTACTGAGAGAGAATCTGCCAGGGCCCAGGGCTGAGCCCTGGAGGCTTGATGAAACTCACGTGATCGCCTTAGCTCTCAGACATGTACTAACCCCTAACCCTTTTGTATGACCCTAGAATTACCTACCTACCTTACCTAATCTTCCACTGTACTATCGACTACGTAGTACAAGCATTGTCGAGCGTCTCAGGGCTCGAGCACGGAATTCAAAACGCAGGACAGGTTTCTTTCGAAGTCTGGGTAAAAGTGTTCTAACGCCATGGTTTCAAGTAAGGTTGGGCAAACACTGCTGCCTAGACCCTGTCAGCTCCTTCAATCCTTCTGAGCGGTGATGTGTAGTTCTAAACGCGCTACAGTATCGATGTGAAGGAGAGTTGACGTTTAGAGCTTGGTTCCCTATTTGAAAGCTTTGCTGTATCTATCTTCCGGCTTTGATCATTCCCATCATCTTGCAATCTCTTTCACAGCTACGCGAAAAACATCATGAGCGCAGCAGCTCGCCACGACCGTGCTTGTGCAGAAGAGCGTCACTACAAAGGCCAACAAATTGCATTCATCATCCCTCTCTACATCAATCTCAGTCCTATCAACTCCGAGCGCATTCTCAATTTTCGCAACCACAGACATGAACACGCAGCTCAGTATCTCATCTAAGTTGACGTCAGGCGACTGCCGTGTGTTTTGCTGCAAAGGCTGCGCCATTTACGGCAACATCGGCCTGACAGGCCAAGATCAACTCGCTCTCTTGGACCAGGTGTACGAGGAATGGTTTCCGCATCGTGTGCGGGACAAAGATTTTGCGGATGATACTTTCTTCGGGAAATTTATGCGGTTCGTGCCTGCGGTACCAAAAATCGAAGATAGTGTTGGAATACGAGGTCATATGGGGCATTTAGTATATGGGGTTGAAGCTGGATTGGAGTCTATCTAGGAGGTGGAAGGTGAAAACTCTACTAGCGGTCCCCAGCCCTATAGGGCGGAGATTATCAACCAAATCACACCTGAAATTCCAACAGATAGTTGGTGCTTTCATCGAACGCTTTGTGAGCGAATACGTAGAATGGAAAACGCGATTCCGGATCGTGAACATTTTCCTCCGTATGCCCTGAAGCTGGAGAAAGTCCGACGAGAGGGAGCGTTTCAGCTAAGAACAACTTTCTCATCTGTATTCCTTGTCCTTAATGCAGGATGGGAAGAACACGGTGTGCTAGTTGTTTGTGGCTCTGAAAAGTGCCTCAATATTGAAGAAAGCGGAGGAGAATTTGCCAGGTACGAAGTAGATGACGGAAGTGATTTGGGCGAAGCATAGGTATTTCGCTGCCTTCTCAAACGTGCAATGAAACTCGTCGTTTCGCAAAATGGGGAAAGAGCGAGGAAACGAAGGGAGTATAGCGAGCTGTTTGACGAGACTTATGGGAGTGAAGACGAGACATAATTCAAGTTGCGGCAGGTTTTCGTTTTCTCTTAACATTACTCTACTGAAGCCTGTCTTTCCAATGGATGGATTTTTTCCATTCTAGCGAGCTACAAAATACCGATGAAGCATATATGGTCTCAGAATTCCCTCTTCGGTTGGAAAAACATACTGACTTCTGTGCAGCCAGGCCTGAACTTCGCTTTACTCTTCATACTATATCATACGTAATATCACGCTGGAATCAAGGCAACTTTACAACCGTACTTGCTGTGGGGTCCAATCCTCCACGCCTCGGTCCATGGGTGCTCATCTCTGCTTTCTATGCTGGAGAATTCCTGTGCCAGTCTTGCGATGACGTAGGCTGCTTCCATGCCAACAAGTTGCTGCGCCGGGCATGTCCTCGGCCCCCCACCGAACGGAATAAAAGTCCACAGCGGCTTAAGCCCTTCCCAACGCTCAGGACGGAACTCGTCGGCATCCGCACCCCAGATATCCTTGTCTTGATGTAGACAGTAGATGTTGAAAGAGATGTATTCGCCTTTGCACACCAAGATGGGGGATTTGCCGTCCCGGCCGCCGCCAGTTGGGAGGACGGAGTCGTTCAGTGCGACGCGGGGGTTGTTGTCTGAAATCGAGTACATGCGATGGGCTTTATGTGGTCCGTGATATCAGTTTTGGGGATATAAACTTGTGAGCTTGGTACGTACTTTCGTTGATGATCCACTGCAAGTATTTCATCGATTTGAGCACTTCAAAAGCCAAGGGTTGCGATGCGAAAGACAGAACCTCTTTCCGAAGCTTTGCCCAGCTTTCGGGTCTCCGAGCTAGGACATGGAACACGTTACTCACTAGGAACGCAGTAGTATCACGGCTGGGCATGAATACAGCAAGAATTTGAGAGCGTAGGTCAAGTTTATCTTGCGTTTGTTTGACCATTTCGTTGAGAAGGATATAGCGGCGGTTTTCAATCTCATTGGATTGCCCGCTGACCTTGCGATTATGCTCCGCTTCCAGCGCCTTGTCTATATGTTTTTCAACAAATGCGTGGACAATCCGAATGGACTCAAACCAAACTGGATCCCGGTACAGGAATTTAAGTTTTCCCAGCCTTACTCGATTTCCTAACCCTTCCATGACGTAGTCAAAAGATTTGATGAAAAGCTCACCCTCTTGAGCTGGCATCAGTAGAAGGGTATCTGTCGACTCTCCGAAAAGGAACTCAGTGGAGGTATCAAGGAACTGGATCAGTAGTCAGTGTCGCAGTGACTTACCTCAATAAGGTAAAAGATCAATGCGTCATCCAGCAGGTCAAGCTGCTAGGAAGGAGAAGGTAAAGAGATTGCCAACCCAAAGTCTAATCAGCTTGACAGCCTGGTAAACAGAAGCGCAAGTTCGCCCTGCCATTCTAATTTCATCGTTTTTGTAAATCGAAAAAACGTACCAGACGGGACAGCAATGGCTGCAAGTCAACTTCAGAGCGGTCTCGAGGTAGGAGATCGAGAAAGCGGCAGAAATGGAACTCAAGAGAGCCAAGATCGCAGATCTCGGCTCTGGAGAAGGTCGGCTTGATCAGAGAGCGACTATGCTGCCAGTATTCGCCATCCGTCGTATTGATTCCACGGTCGAAAAGCGGCATGGCCAGGCCCTCTCGGAGAGGTTGCAGCCCAAAGTCTTTGGCATTCAAGCCCAACACCGCTTGTATGTTCTTGGAGTCCATCGTGCGTATCATCCTCGCGTTCAGGAACCTGATCTCATGCGTCTTCCCATAGACGGCGTATTGGCGCTTGATCTCGGCAAGATAGACGCTTTCGGTATGTTCTTTGGTGTCTTTGATTAGCAAGTCAAGACCGAAGACAGGGTCCTTATGGGGGTATTTCGTAGCCTCTTGACAGCCGAGTAGGCGTTTATTCCTGGAGTAAGTTAGTCGATCCAAGATCTTGGCTCCGACGTAGTAGACAACGAGTAAGGACGAAGCGAGCAGAAGGAAACGTGATATTTGGCCCATCGCGGCTGTGATTGAAGACTGAATTAGATGATCGTAACGTGGGAGAGACAGTTCCAGCACAGCAACTGCCACACAGCGCACTTGTGATGCGTGATAAAGAGATGAATCTAGCTCTATATCGATCAAACAGAGCGACTACAAGGGAACCGGCATATGCAAAGGAACATTTAGCTCAGCGATGATATGAGGGATCGGTAATTATACCCCTCTACATGATAAGGTAGTCAAGTCGGCTATAGTTCGTCACGTACTGTAAGCATGCCTATCAACTTGGCATTGAGGCTGGCAGGCCGTGTGGTGCGAAGCAGTGCGGATCAAGACTGGGGGACCATACTCTATCTAGCCAGAGATTGCGCAGACACCCTGTCAGCAGACTTGCAGAGTAGCGTTTGATCTGGCTCGAGGGGCTATGTACCTATACTTCCCAGTAACATTCTGCGACACTGCAATACATAGGTACCTACTTTACGGCGCGTGCTTTAGCGTCCACCCCCCAAATGGCTTTTGGGAAGATCACCTCTGCTCCTGATCGTGCATGTCACTTTCCCTTTTTATAACCCTCATTATCTCTTCAGATCTTCCAATTAGTTTGCGACTTCCCTACCTAAATCTATGTTCATGCATTGCTTCTGCTGCGCTGCTTGTTGAACGCTTCATTACATTTGTCTGTTAGATACTACTGTGGAGGCAGTGTACTCTATTCAGCATGTCTTCACCAATCAATGTATCCTACGTTACGCCCGGAGCGATCATCGCGGTGGGAGCCATTTTTCCAGTCTTGAGCATCCTCCACGTTGGTCTCCGGTTCTATGTTCGACGTGTACAGAAAGCGAAACTCCTAGCCGACGACTGGCTTCTGATTCCAGCACTGGTTTGCTCCCCGTCTACTAGACCCTTGGACGATCCAAGGCGAAAATTCTGGCTGATACAGTATAGGTTCTTATCATTGGGATGGGAGTCGCCTTGATCGTTGGTAAGGGAGCTGCGTCCATTTCCCATCATTTCCAATGCTTAATCACCCAAAAGGTGCGAAGGGAAAGGGCGTAGGCTATACCAAGGGACTGCCCCCAGACGCTCCGCCTGAAGCTGAGTTCACATATATGAGCCCCCAGATCATCTTGACCGAGAAGGTTCGCTGCCATAGAACCCAGTCGTTTCTTATCGAGACCGGAACTGATGCCTTGGCCAGGTCGAGTGGAGTTTCCAGCTCATGCAGATTGTTTCACTTGGTTTTATCAAGCTCAGCTTCATCATGTTTTACCGTCGCATATTTTGCACGGGAAAGCGAACATGGTTCTCCATTAGCACTGTAGTCATGGGGAGTTTAATTATAGCATGGACTGCTACCTTCTTCTTCGTTTTCCTCTTCTACTGCGGTCGCCATCCTTCGAAGGAATGGGGCACTGTGGTTGACATCATAACCTATTGTCCCAACGCTTTGAGCGATCAGCTGGCACTTGGGATATCTGACTCGATAATGGACGTCTTCATCATCACCATGCCGATACCTGTGGTATGTCTTTCCGGTTCTTGGTACTACGTTTCGCCGGCTATGTTATTGACTTTGGCTTTAGATATTTGGCCTTCATTTAGGCACTGCTAAGAAGGTTATGGTTATGGGTATATTCTTGCTGGGAGGGTTGTAAGCTATATTTGCAGACTAGCCAGGTTTGGCTCTCACAAGCCTCCGTACTGACAAACTGTTCAGTGCAGTTGCGGCGTCGATTGTGAGGATGGGAATCTTCATCAAAGTAGTACTGGGTAAGCGGCTGATCTCCGGCCTCCCAGCCTTGCGCTAATACGCAACAGTTGGATTCAGCCCGAATCTAGATGGAGACAGTAGGTGTCTCGATTCGCCACGGTGCCCATTACTGACCATTATTAGAGGATGTCAGTCTTATTCTCTTCTGGTCTATGATTGAGTCTGGAGCTGCCATCATCGCCGCCTGTCTACCTACACTGAGATATCTCTTCGGCCAGTCGATGGTCGACAAATTACTGAGGAGTATCAGAAGCACGTTCTCCTTGCACTCCCAAGCTTCCCGCTCTTGGCCCTCTAGACCCACCAAGTTCGAGAATCGAATCAGCCAGGGGTCATCTGTGGAACACATTGCGGGAATAGAGACTGTTTCGTCAGTGGAAAGTTATGCTATGAGAGATTTGGGGTGCTCTGAGGTCATGAGACCACCAAATGGAGCAATCAATATCCAGCACAATTTTCGTCAACAGGAGAGCTATGTCTGAATGGCTTCATTTCAGCAGGAGCTGAAAGTCGTCCCGGTGTAGGAATCAATCGATTGAGAAGCGGGATAAACTGTCGGGCACAACATGATCTCACCGCATAATGAAATCTGTATCTACAATACTCGAAACCAGCATCACTCCCTCAAATATGCAACGGCATTGGTAGCCTGATGCAACAACACCTAACGGGGACACTTCAACTCTTGGCGTTTGAAAGTCATGAGCGTCGTACTTCGATGGGCGATCGTAGCTCTCACTGTGGGCACCTCGCTACGTTGGGTCTTAATTGACCACTCGGCCCTCTTCACCACAACAGCTGCGAATGTGACGTCCGAGCAACGCAAAGCAGAGGCGCACCATCAAGGACTCAAACGATCACTACACCGCACTTCTCATACGAGCGAGTATCGGCGGTGAAAGCATGCCAGCTACTGACCGACTGGGGATGAGACCGTGGATGCATTGCAGATGGTGTAGCACTATAGTACAATAAAGTATAAAGTATACTGTCGACAGAGTATCTAGTGCAGGTAGAGAAGGTGAGAAGATCAGAAGATTAAAGAAGGTTTGGTAGCCGACGGATGATAGGCTGAGCTTAAAATTCCCGCCCGTCCCGACGGGAACGTCGCCTTAAATCTCCAACTCACTTCCATCTACCGAACGTACAGCAAACGCATTCGTAGCGCAGCAGGGAGGGCTCATGCACGTAAAACATTGGGAGTCTCGTCTCATCTCGTCTGGTCTGATCTCACTGCAACGCCGCAGACGTGCTTCGAAGGATTCAAGTGCAGACCCACAATATAGTGCTACCCGATGGCAGCAGTGAACGGGCATTGATGGAAACAACCGTGAATGACGAGTGCATCAAATGCTGCAAGGTTTGTAGTACATGCATGTATGGCCCTAAAGATCACCACCAGGTTTTCTCGTTTTCGAATGGAAATCCTGCAGGACGCCAGCAGCACGGCATGCTAAAGGCAGCGTGAGATGCTCGCTGTTGATCGAAGGCACGATGACCCGAGGACTACCAACCACATGCGTTTCTCCGCCTGGGGGCGCGGTGTTCAATGCCCTTTGGGAAAGACGGGGCGATAGATAAGCTGACCAACGTCTCGGGCCTCCCCTCGAAATCTCTGAACACAATCAGGGTACATCAGATCGCCCTCAGAATCAAAAAGACCTCCCATACGAAACTTCTCATCTCGACACCCGACAAAAAATGCAATTCTCCGCCGTCATCGTTCTCCTCGCCTGCGCCGCTACCATCGGCGTCGCCGCGCCCGTCAAGGGTCCTCGTACGTTTGCCCTCACCACTCCCCCTTTCTCCTCACCCAAGTTCCCTGTCTCCTCTCTCATCCCCAACCTGCGACCCTGTTTCCGCCCACGACTAATGCCAAGTAGAAGTGCGCGCGGTCAACTTCGCGCCGATGGAGGGCGTGGAGGTCCCCGACCTCGGAGAGATATTCGTGGGCCACAAGACGGGCGCTGAGCACGCGGCGATGGGGCCTATCGCTTAGGGGAAGGCTAGGCGGTTGAATCCAGCTGAGATGGTGGTGGAGGGGGAGAGGGATTTTGAAGCGGAGGAGCCTCTGGATTGGATAGGGCGCGAGCTTGCAAAGGGAAACCGTTAGAGTCTTTGGTGTTTGTACAAAATCAGGATTCGCTCTGAGATACGATGGGTGATGAAAGCCGTGCATGATGTATCGAGCGTTGCATGATTACTTCGTGTGCCTGCGCAATGTGAAGGTACATATATTGCTTTTCATGCTGTACAAGTCTTCACCAAAATCGCTAATGGAGGCCTAATACTTTCTCTGATAAAACATGCAAACACCACTCCAACGAGGCAGAAAGACTCCAAGTCTCGGGATTCCACCCACACAAGCCCCCCAAAAACAAATAAAAATCGGCATGCGGTTACAAATCCTCATACGCCGGCACCGCCCCAAACACCTTCTCCACCTCCGCCGCATACGGCGACCCCTGCGGACAGTACAAAAACCGCTGCACCTCGGGCAGGCTCTCCAGCGTCTGATTGACGTACCGGAAACACGCGTTGTAGCGGCGGGCCCACCGCTCGAGCTCGGCCCAGCTGCGGCACCGCCGCACCTGGCCGACGCCCGACTCCGGGGTCGCGCTTGCGGTCGAGTAGCGCGGAGTGTCGTCGGCGTTGCAGAGGATGTCTTGGCGCAGCACGTCGGCGCAATGCATCACGTGGCCCCAGGCCCGCGTCTGGGGCACGCCTTGCCGGAACTCGGTCAGTGAGATGTGGATTGCTCTCTGGTGGGTTGGGGTTTAGCACTGCTTTCGATGCTAGGATTTGAAAGGGGGGTGGGGGGGGGGGAGTAGGCTGCTTACTATGCAGTGGAGGTTGTGGTGGCCGTTTAGGAGGTAGATGCCTTTTGAGCGGTCCCAAGGGAAGCGCTGTGCGATTGGCAGGCCGTGGGCTGCTACGAATTCTTCTGGGAGTGCCACCATCCCGACGTCGATGTTGATGTCGTCCCAGAGCTTGTTGGCCAGAGTTTCGTTGGGATTGGTGTACGGGGTATCTTTTGCAAAGGGGACGGGGACGTTGCGTTCCAAATTGGCTTGTGGAGAAATATTCAGTGAGTGGAACGGAGTGTCAGCATGGATGGGAAACATACCATAAGGCGTCCGAGGGTCGATTTTGCTTGGAGAGGAACCGTACAATACTTGTCTGGAGAGAAACCAAGTGCATAGGTTAGATAGGATCAACAACACTGAGACGATGGTAGCATTTCTCTTTTCTCGCCGAGCGTAGCCGCTTGGAGGGAAATGGCACGTATGGCAGGATTCTGTGCCCGAGGAACTTTCCACTTCCTTTAGAGGTTGATAACTAGTGTACCGTGACATGAGGGGCCACCTTTGCTGAACGACTCGGCAATAGAAGGCAGGTCTATAGGTGCCTGGCAGTGACCGAGTCTCTGGTAGAGATGCAAGTACACAGCTGCACGGAGGGAGATCTTCTGTACTCTTGATATATGTTGAGAGGTAATGGACTGTCGGTCAATCGTGCAAGTCCATCTGAATCCTCGCTTGGCGCTCATCCACGCCTGCTTTTCGATTGCTGAGTAGCGCTATGATTGTGGGTAGGTTCAGCATCCTAAAAGCAGCATGTAATATAAAAGGGCGTGGTGCTCCGAATACGCCGCACTGCAGAGCATTTTAGCTGATCCTTGAACAATCATGACCCACCACCTTATTTCTCTCATCTATACCCGCATCAATGAATGCAACCCACTAAGCACTGCCCACACCTCAGGATCGATGCATGGTCAATCACCTAGTAGGTTGACATGCTTTTGGGTCCTCCAAGCGAGGATCTGAAGACATGGCTGCAGACAGAGACACTTTGATTGGGTCATCGCGCTCCAAAACCTTACCGAAATCGTTGAGCCCGACTTTCTCCTCGTTCACCACTATTTTGCTACTATACCCTGCCAATTTACCTCCTCTGTGATGACGGATGCGGGACTCCAGACAAGTCGATCCCAAACCCAGCAAATACGGTCATCTAAGATTCCCGCTTTGCAGATCCACTCCTTTCTTCGCATGACCCGTCCAGAGCTATTGAGCCAGAACTCAAGCAAACAGTTAGTATACATATTAGCTCCCAGAAAATTAGTGGATCTCCTATCTATTCTCTTGCACTGACTGGTATTATTGTGCCTCGCGTTCTTTTTGACTGTTGACTCTTCATACTATTGATGTCGCCAACTTAAACCTCATCATTCAATCATACCCGCTCTGTCTCCTTCATGATGGAGGAAAACCGCCTTTTGGGAAACAAAGGGGAACCGGCTCTTGAAGATCAAGAGATAGAGCCTCCTTTTCATTACCCTTCACGGGCTTCCCGGCCCTTCTTGAAGGTTATGACTGCCATTGGAGCTACAATTCTGCTGGTCTCAGTTGGTGGCAACGCTTTTCAGTACTGGCGTTATCGCGACCGCACTACTCTCAATTGTCGGTCAGAAATTGGTAAGTTCGAGGTACTTTACCATGTCTCTTGGGTCCTGCTGATCTAGGTACGTATAGCTGGCGTTACTGGAGAGGTATCCCGACCATTCCTAACGAATACCGAGTGGAGCAGCGAGAACACCACTCAAGCGGACGAATTGTGGAAGGCACTCGCCCCAAATGTTGGTGTGGTTGCCGTGGACAAAGATCTTAGCAGAAAGATGGATCTGTATGCCACGAAGCAGTTCCCCTGGGATCCGGACAAGGGAATATACATGCTTGAGGCCTACCACAGTCTGCATTGTCTGGTAGGCTTCTGCTCCAGCAAACCATAGACTGTAAAACTTAGTCGCTAACCGTATCAACAGATGTACATCTATAGAGCGCTACGCGAGTTCGAACAAGGCCTTCCACAAACCACTCCTATGCATCACCACGTTCACTGTCTAGACGCGCTGCGAGAGAACGCCATCTGCTCAGCAGATGACACGCTCAGGCCTGCAGGAAGTGGAAAGGCGAAGCTGCAGGATCCGGGACGACAGCCACACAAGCAGTGCCGGAATTGGGACCATTTAGAAAGCTGGGCTTTACAGAATTCAGCCTGCTTCAAGCGCTTCCCTGACGATGACCCTAAGCGCAAAACCCTTGAGGAATGGAGATGGTGCCCCAATGGATCGCCATATATTCCTACTATCGAGAAATTCTTCGGCAGTAAACAGTTGAAGGTATAGTAGATCAGTTTTGCGGTCATCCGGATCAGTTCTTTCCAATTTTGGAATGTGTTTGAAAATTCGCAAAGCACCTCACTTCCCCGAATTCCATGAAAGCCTTAATGCGGTAGCGGGAGTCCACCTTTAACCAACACTCATGACTTTAACCGCATGGCATGAAAAGAAGCGGCGATCGCTTTAAGCAAGTTAAGATAGCGAGGAGACCCTTCTTGTATTTGATGAGCTGAGCCCCTTCACTTTGAAGGTTTGATACATTCCATTGGCCATCAACTTGATAGCGACCTTTAAATGCGAGAAACGTCTAAGATGGGGCAGTATCGTCCTGTGGTCTCTGGCTTCGAGTTCTAGTATATGTAGAGCGAAGGAATGTTATAGAAAGAAGTCTACCTTAGGGTTCAGCTAGGGGCAAAGAGTTCTGTAATTAGAGTAGTGGCAAACCGGTTTTTTCTTACGAAGATCATTTTTGAAAGTCTGCCCAATGACAGTGTTTTGAAGTAAAGGGTTTAAAACAAATACGGTAGGTTTTAAAATTACCGCTTGTATGAAAAGAAGGTAAGATAAAATCACTACCTGTAAAGAACAGCAGTAAAATTAAAATTACAGCTATTTTGAAGTACGAATGTTCTAGATGAAACTCGTGTGACGCCTTTGTATGACCCTAGAATTACCTACAGTACTGTTATCCCTGTGGTTAGTAATCTTCGCTTCGAGCCTTGTAGGGCTGACGCTAGGGGGGTTCAGAGTTTTCACCTTCTTCCTTCGTAGTTTCTAATTTCTAGAATAGTTCAACCAATATATACACATGCCTAAGGTATGCTCTCCTTCTGACTCTCATACCTCAACATCGATTACGTAGTACAAGCATTAGCGAGGGTCTCAGAGCTCGAGCACGAAATCTCAAACGCAGGACATGTTTCTCTTGAAGTCTGGGTAAAAGTGTCATAACGTCATTGTTTCAAGTAGGGTTGAGCAAACACTGCTGTCTAGACTCAGTCAGCTCCTTCAATTCTTCTACTTGTAAGCGATGATGTGTAGTTCTAAACGCTCTATAGTACTGATGTGAAGAAGAGTTGATGATTAGAGCTTGGTTTCTTATTTGAATGCTTTACTGTATCTATCTTCCGGCTTCGATCATTCTCCATGCTGTTTTCCTTTCTCTCTCACACTTCGCAAGTCGAAACACACATCATGGACCAAGAACATCGCTGCTCTCACGATGACTTGGAATTACACTACGAACCACAACGCAAACAATTCCACATTCCCCTCTACATCAACCCTGCGGCCACAGACTCGGAGCGCCTGCTCGAGTTTCGTGGCTACAACAACCGACATACCGTTCGATCTCTGTCAGACCTGAATCCCGACGACTGCCGAGCGTTCTGCTGGAAAGACTGCGTCATATACGGTAATGCTGGTTTGACAGGGCAAGATTCTTTCGATCTGCTGAGCCAGGTCTATCAGGAATGGTTTCCGCATCGTGCCCGAGATAAGAACGTTTCGGATGGGAGTTTCTTTGGGAAATTCATGCAGTTTAAGCGTGGAGTAAGCAAACTCGAGGAGATATTATGCTTTCATCGGTCGCTTTGCAGGCGACTGCAGAGACTAGAAGCCGACGTGCCGGATCGGGAACTTTATGCTTCGTTTCATGTGAAGCCGGATGGAGTACGACGAGATAGGTCCTTTCAGCTCAGACCCACTTTTTTGTCGGTATTAATTGTCCTCAACAAGGGGTGGCAAGAGCACGGCGTACTCCTAGTGTGCAATACTGAGAGCACTGCAAGAGAGCTTGATGTCGAAGGTAGTAAGGACGGCATCACTAGCTATGAAGTCACCGACGGCAGTGACTTGGGTGAAGCACGTGTTTTCCATTGCCCACTCAAGCGCGCAATGAAGATTGTGGTCTCGCGAGACAAGGAAAGGGCGAGGAAGCGGACCGAGTACAATGAGATGTTTGATGAAATTTATGGAAGCGAAGACGAGGTATGAACGGGGTCCGTGTTGTTTTTGTCCCTCCGGTTTTCGCAGGTTTTATATCACCAATCCGGTCTGCGTCACCATCCCTTTTAGACATCTACCCAGTATTTATCCCAATAAATCTTCGCTGGCGCCGGGGACAATATTTTCACTTTTTCGCTTAATGAATCTGCAAAGCCAGCAAGGCGCTACAGGCGCATTTCAAAGAATAATTGGGAATTTTAGCGAGAAGCTTGCCTCCTTTTCACTCTCGCGTTGTCGACTTTCATCATTTCGATACCCGTGCCAGACAATTAAAAACCCGTCCAATTATCTGATTGTCTAAATGCAGATGTGTAGTAGAAACATTTATCAGTGATATTCAATGTTGTCACCGACGGGTTGTGATATTGTAACTTTGAGAGTCGCATTCTGTCTGATTTTCTTAAGGGATATGGTAAAAAAAAAAAACCACCACTTATTTTCCGGGTGGGGGCCTGGCTATCCCAGAAAGCTGCGGACTTGATTACAAGAGCGGATTTCATCATAAAGCCCATGAAATTCGGATTTTGACACCCTGCACTGTTCCGTGGAAGAGAAAAGGCTTTTGCGAAGAGATGGACCCCCCCGTAGAACTGTCTAACTTGAAACGATTTGCTTAAAGTTGGAACGAGTGTAAGGTAGTTGCATTAGGAAATGGAAGGGATCAAAACGACACGCCTCGCCGCGGAAAGAGTGCTCTAATCTCTATCCAATACATTATGGAAGCATTTCCGAAGACAGAACTTCAAAGGTTCATTTTAAGGCTAACCATCCAAGTCGCAACATCGATCATCCTTATCCAATCGTAGCCCACATCTGGTATCTCTTGTTCTTATCCGTGGTGACACTGATCCTCTTAATACCCTTGCCTTTGGTGGCGACCTTATGATCAGTAAGGAAGTATTGCATGCCATTCCCGTTTGGTGAACCAAGTAGCGGCCAAAAAGCATTGTCAGGGCCTTCGTCGCTGGGGTCGAATTTGACCGTCTCAGTTATGTCTTTTCCCGCAAAGATCTCATTCAGGATCTCGACGGTGTCTGGGTTGTCAACATCGCGTTGCTAGAACGATTTAATCCCTGAAAAATCAGTCGCGTCCGGATTGTCCGTCTTGACAGTCCTCACCCACATCCACCAAGCTACTTGAGAGAATTTGTATGGAATCGGGTCCCGAGGCGGATTGTCCTCTGGCCTTGCGCCTCTGTCAATGGCGTTAGCAAGGAACACCCCTGCGCTCGCACTGATGGTAACGGTGAAATCTGCAATCTGGTTGTCCTTGGGGCCTGTGGCTACCATTGAGAGGTAGACTGAGTCGGTGATGTCTTCGTTGTCGCTTAGGAGCTTTCCAGCGGTCTCAGACAGTTTCGCTTTGGTAGGGCCTTGCAAATTGAAGTAGTCGTCAAAGATGCATGGGTCTTGTGCGTCAGCGCCGTTCTTGTTCGTCCAGTCCTTGTGTATTGCAGGCCTTTGGGCGCATAATACTGCCATTTTGGTTGATGGTCTTTTAGTCCTCGAACATCGAACAAGCGCCCGATCGCCGTCCATGGCTCTTTTCGAATTGCCGGCGCGTGAGCTTTGGCAATAAAATCTCGTCTTGAATTTTTGCTGGATATTTGGCGCGGTCGATCTTTACCCAGAGCAAGTTCACGACGCCTAGGAGGAAAAAAAGGGCCCCCCGTAGTGTCTCTGCATTGATTCGTACAGGCATTGCAAGCGTTGTCGCAGCAATTATCGCCAGGTGTTCCGCCGTAACTCCAAGCATTACTACCTCCATCAAAATTACACCAGCAGTCCTGCGTCGAACCAGCACCGACACCGTTAGAGATGGCTAGGGGAGCTACCTCTGATAATGTGCATGGGAAAGTATCTATGGTGGTAGAGACCGGAGAAGATGTAGTGGTTGCCACTGTTGAAGAAGATGGGGGTGCCGACGTTGATGGTGGTGGGGATGTTGATGGCTGAACGGAAGCTGACGTAGTGCTAACTCCACTCAATGTCCCCAAGGGAATGTTAGATGCAGGCTGCGTACTATAGAAGCAGTCGGTTGTCCCGTCGCTGGTAAGGAGCGGAGCCGTGGTACCCCCGCAGTTGCAGTAGTCCGGAGTGTCAGCAGGAAGACCTTGCTCAGAAGCTAAATAGTAAGCACAACCCAATCAAAGTTAGCATTCAGACTGTTCTCTAGACGACCATGGTTGAAGTTATCGGGGACACCCCAACAGCCGGGAATCTGAGGATCGCTAGATGCTGGACTGGTTGCGGGACAGAAGTCTGAGGGACTCGTAGGCGGTATGGACGAAGTACCGCCACTTCCATCTTGAGATGTCGAATTCCCGGTGGCAATAGCTGACACGGATCCGGTTATGGTGAGCGAGAAGCTGCACTGGAAGGGTTTGCTGTACGAGCTGCCGAATTCTGCGCATAATCAGATCCATCCACTATGTTACTGAAAGGCACTAGTAGTTGGCATGCCCTGGTGGTGGTTGATGTTATAGTTGTGCCTACGGTACTGCATCCAGTAACAGTTGAGAAGCAGCTAGTGCTGCAACTTTGAGAGGAGCCAGAACCGCTTGTAGCAGAGCAAAGCACGGAGCAGTCCGATGCAATAGTGCTCGCACTACATGACGATGTTTCCGAGGACGATTGTGTTCCGGTAGATGTCGCCGTTGAATCTGCTGAATTCGTTGGCTGCGTAGACGGCTGGTCTTTGTTTCCCGGATCAGGAGTCGGCTGCAAATCATTGCCAATTTTGATCGTCGGCCAATTATTGACCTTTGGAAAGGGGGGAGGAGCCGGAGGAGGGAATATGCCTGGCAAGTTCATCCCAAACAAGAAAAACCCCCCATTATCAAGGAGGACAAAAGAAACAGCCTGGTCCTCCCTTAATGAATGGATATAATCCTAGAGTATGATGATCGTCACTCGTTCGAATAACAGTGTTCTCCGTGATGGTAGGGTCAATGGAAAGAATAGTTACTGTCCCAGGATCATAGGAAGTCGTAATCGTCGGCAATGCTATTCCTGAAGACTGTGTAGTCTGGGGCAGTATTTGAGAGGGTACTATTGAAGGTGGTGGGACCTCAGGAGCCCCAGAAGGTTGATTAGTAGGCGTCCAAGCAACGCCACTAGGACCGATTAAGACCGTAATCGGGTTACTTTGCGCGTCCAATGAAGTCGTTGAGATAGTAGTAGTTAGCGTAGCATACCCTGGAAAAGTTGTAGGTATAAATTGTTCGCTGACAGCCGTTGAACTAATTGTAGCTACGAGTACTATACCTGCCGTCGGTAACAGAACACTTAACCCGGCTGACGGAATCCCAGGTGGAGGCCCTGATGGTGTCCCTGCCGAAGACCCGAGACTCAATGAGAGATTCGATGATAATGTGGATGGAGGCGGCACATTTGGAACGCCAGACGATGGAATGAAAGACGCCGAAGGCACTCCGGACGAACCGCCAGCGGATTGTCCACGAACTTGAGAAAAGGCATTTAACAACAAAGAAATAGGGTAGAGGTAACGCTGCATATAAGTGAGCATATTAAAGGACAAGATTGATGGATATTGGAGGATATTTTACGGCCACAGAGAAGGGCATAGATCACAATATATGTATGACTTAACATCGTGGCAATATCTTCCTACAGATATTCTTGTAGGATGAAACATCTCATAGTTGGAAACGCAAGGCATTATGTTGTTGCAAAGCCCTTCTTAGGTTAGAATTTGCAGACCGTTGAACCAAGAATCCCGACGAGAATGTTGGATGGTACGTACAAGAATGCGCCGCCTGAGCCGCCTGAACCGCCCCATGAAATAGGAAAATGTTTCAGTGCCGTACATCGCGGGCAGTAGCTCGAAATGTTTAACTGTTACCTGAATCCTCTGCTGCTCCTGTAGCAGAGCTTACTAATGAACTTAGGCCACTTACTTGATCACCCCCTTACCACGCCTCTTCCACTTCTGTTACATCACAATCCTTTGGCGTTGAATCCCTAAACGATCGATTATCCAAGTGTCAAACGAGTCAGCAAGTAATGCCTTTGGCCAACCCCGCGTATTGTAAGCAGATGGTCGTGGATTGGAAGTAGTTGGAAGTAAACATTTGGCTGTTTCCACCAATAAATATTCTGATAGCACTTGCAAATTGGCTGCCTTTTCTATTTGGAGAATCTCCGGACGTTCCCGCTGTCATCACATGAATATTTTTCTTTGAGATACGAAGCACAACGTCGTTCTTGCAAGGTCCGTGACTGGGGCTGACACTGGTAGTGCTGAAATTCAGAAGATTCTGCTGGTCTTTGTAATGGGGCTTAGCAGCATGCCAATGTGTGAGAAGGACCCGGACAAGCATATTGTGTCCATTTTCTGATCATGTACGATGACGAACTCGTGTTGGCATTGTGCTTGCTCCGTAGCATCATGCTGAGGGGCCAATCAAGGCCAAAGCTCCTCCATCCTCCACTCTCCCTTGCCCTCGGTGCCTTGTCCCTTCTCTACTACAAACGTGTATCGATATCTCCTCGATTTGGCCGGGTCACTGATATCCGTTTGCTCGACCTCTTCTGGTTTGATAATGACAACGCGGAAGTTCGCCCTTGCGATCGGATCGTGCAGGTCTGTCACTTTCTGCGCAAGTTGATGGTCCTTGTCCGGCTCGCCTTTCACCAGCGTACCTGGTGGAGGGTTCCTCCAAGAACCTGGAGAATCGTATTGTCAGCATGCGAAGTCAAACAACCGCTGGCCGTTTCAAACGCTAGACTTGGATCACTCACCCCTCATTCCAGGACTACAATTCCCAAAATGCGCAGTCAACTCCTTCCCCCAACTCCACTCCTGCTCCTTGCTCCCATCCACAACCCTCATCCGCTCTCCAACTTCACTCTTCACAGTCCGAACTCCACTGCTCTCCTCACCTTCCCCCTCGATATCCCTGCCCACCACAAACGCCTCCCCTTTTATCCTCCATTGCGTCCCTGTATCCTTGATCCACCATACCGCTTCTACTGGCCCGCCACCTCCGCTGCCTTGCACTTGCTCATCTTTAGTCGCATGCCCAGCGCTACTAGCAAATATGTCTCCAACCTTTTGCATTCGTACGTCTGTCGTAAAGGTGGGCATATCGGACGTGTAAGCGCGGGGGTTTTGAGGTGCGTCATTGTGTTTGTTCTCGGGCAGCTCGCCCCACATGCCTCGATAGATGCAGTAGCGGAGGCGGGGGACATAGGGTGTTGGTGATGAGGAGTCTTTAGACGGATGTAAAGAGGCGAAGACGAATTCAGGAGAGTCCATTTTGGCAATATGTGAGAGGAAGGCCTGTTTCCAGGGTGCTGTAGGGACATTGAGTTGGTGGGTGGTGGTGGACATTGTGCGGAGGAGGGAGCGGAGGCGGAGGGCCGGTGGGGAAGCTATGTTTGGTGAGTTTGAAGGTTGATCGGCGAGGTTAGTTGAGAGTAGTTAATTGAGTGTCAGCTAGAGAGAGGAAAACAGTAGCAGGAATTTCTGTAACAATTGTTTGAAATAGAAGTTGAGATAGAGTTAGTGATGACGTTGACGACGAGCATAGTTTTAGTGGGAGGACGGAAGACGATCCATTTCACGATTAAGTAGATCTCCATATTCGAATCGAGTCGTGTTATCTAATTACGACAGAAAGGGTTTCCATTGTTAAGTATACAACGATTGTGCGGTAATGTTGGTACTTGGTATCGAAAAACTCGATGCGATGGCCAATCCGAGAATTCCAGTCTTGCTCGCCTGAGGGTCAATACTTTACTGAAAACGAACATGACCTTGTATCACAGAGAACAGACTGTCTGGATGGTTCAATATAAACAACCAACTCTTGCACCCTGCACACAATACCTTATCTCGAAAATACAATTAGTTAATAACTCACTACCGGCAAGGACCACAGCATACCACAGTAGGCGGACACAACTCTTCGTCCCCGTAATAAGATTACTGTACTCAAACCTCATGAATTCGGGCTTTTGAATCTGCATGTACAAAGACAGTCGGTCAGGTTACCGGAGCCACTTTTTGGAGCTTCTAAGTTGAGCCTTCTCCAGCCAGAATGGCATTTTACTTGCTATCGGCTATCCCAGACATGTTGCTGTCGGGAAGTGTCAGATGCGCACTGCATAACATTGAAAGGCCAACAACCAGCCTTAGTCCTCGACCAACATGTCAAGTTGGCCTGTATAGCCAAGCCTTACCCCATGGATTAAAGGGGTTGATGGATTGATCTACCTTACTCACGAAAGCTTTAGGGACTAGGTGCGATTGTTGCCAGCAACATCTCGCTCCGATTGACAGCGCAAGAAAGTCCAGCAAAAACTTAGCATGGGTTGACGATAGACCAGATGATCGAATGGGTTTCCGGCATTGCTGAATCCGTCAACAGATTGATCGATAGATGGACCCCCTCACCAGTCGCTATTGGTCAACGAACCGGCTATATTTGCTGTTAGAATTCAAACGGCTGCCTGGATTTACGTACTTTGATTACCAGAACAGTTTCTCGATTCTTGTTCTCTCAAGTTGTATCGCACGGTCGAGGGAACGAGTGGAACAATAAGCAAAAATGCATACCTCCATCTCAACGATCATTTGGATCTTGGCACTACTCCGTCCTGTCGCCATATCAGTGGCAATTGAATTTCAAGAACCACTTCAACAGATAAAAAAAACTCACAGATCCATCAAGCTTTCACGACTGCCGTCAAAACGTCCCTGGAGACTCTCCAGCCCACTACAACGGTGACCCAAAAGACGACATTCTTACCATCGAAAAGCTAGATCTTATCCCAAACCCACCAGACGAGTAAGTCCCACTCTACACGCCTATTTTCTTGCATATGTATGCGGCCGTACAAAAAGCAGCTACCAACACCAACCTTCACCATCATAGCCACTTCACCCTCACTCTCACAGGAACCCTAACCTCCGCCCTCGGCCCCACCCCCCTCATCAAAGTCACCGCCTCCCTAAACGGAACCCTCGGCCCCAGCGTCACAGACAAACTCTGCAACCACCGGCTCGAAATCACCCAGAACGAGGCTTACAAATGCCCACCGGAGAAAGGCCCGGTCGAGATGTCGTACAGCGTGATGATTCCGTATCCGTGGTTGAAGAAGGGGTATTATACGGTGCGCACGGAGATGTTTACGACTAAGGGGGAGAAGATGACGGATTTTGAGGGGACGGTTTGGGTAGATGGGCAGGTTGGGGGAGATGATGGGTGGGTGTGAGGGGGTGGTAGGTTGTCACAAGTGGACTGTTTGATGAAAGAGTGTTGAAAGTGGTGTAATAATAACGTTTACGACAGGCGCGAATGATGATTGCTGAATCTTTCCATCTATTCTACAACCTACAACCCCCACCAATAGCCCTACTTCGTCTTTCCCCCTTTGCACCTCACACTGCATCTTGCTAATCCAAACAAACTTCAAGGTACCAAATAAACAAAATATCTTCAAACCCAAGTCAAAACAAAACAAAACCTATCACGCTTTCAAATCTTTGATATCCCCCCCACCACCCAGTCCAATCCCTTAAAATCCCTTAAAATCCCTACATCTACTCCAAAGCAACCCCTTCAAAGTATCAACACTCCAACCCTACCAGTTTGATTCGCATTGCCAAGGTATGCGATATGTCATTGTGCCAAATTCAAAACCCCATCCCAGTTTCTCTATGCGTCCCCTCCCTTATCACCAACCAACACTCACACCTCCCCCCTCTCCCCCTCTTCACTCACACCTCCCTCACAAAAAATCCTCTTCCCCCCTTTCACACCCATCACCCACCACCTACCCCAAAAACCCCCTATCTCCAACCCCTCCCACCCTTATCAGAAAACATCAGCAGTACGCTCTACTTGAAGCTGGTATAAACGTACTGTAACATAAGTATATATCATAAGCTATGCTTTATTCGAATTTAAATGAACGAGTCAGATCGTGCATAATCCGAATTTTCATACAGTTCTTCCAATGGTATCTTGTATTCCCCTCCCCCCCCTCCCCCACAAAAAATTCTCTTCTCTCTTTTCACTCCCACCACCACCCACCACCTACCCAAAAACTCCCCATCTCCAATCCCTCCCACCCTTACCAAAAAACACCAGCAGTACGCTCTACTCGGAGCTGATATAGACGTACTGTAACATAGATATATATCATAAGCTATACTTTATTCGGATTTTGACGAACGAGTCAGATCGTGCATAATCCGAATTTCCATACAGTTCTCCCAACGGCATCCTGTATCCCCTCCCCCCCCCTCTTCCCCCCCCCAACCCCCCCCCCAAATCTTCCGGGCCCCAAAAACCCCTTCATCATGTACTGTTAAAATCCTTTCTTTACATCACCACCGCGGAGAATCCTGATACGCCTTGCTCGAAATCGATCAGGAGACGCTCACGGTTCCTCTTCCTTCATGCTGGCCATCTATCACCCACTCTACCCTCCTCTAACCCTCCACCCTGCACTGACCCCTCCCCCCTCCACCCTTTCCTTTTCCAAAATCATGTACCTCGCTCAACGCCAATCTCAGAGACGGATATTCATGGTCGAACCACATCGCTCTAACTTACCAGTCTTGAAGAGGTTGCGAGGGGTAGATGAGGTTGCGAGGGGGTGGAGGAGGTAGGGGTGGATAGGGGTGGATGAGGTGCGGAGGTGTGTGTGTAGGGTTAGGCGTATTGTATTACAGGAGACTGGGTAGGATGGGCTTGGGGAGCGGGGAGGGAGGGGATTTGGGAGGGAGGAGGATGTGGGGGGGAGGGGTGGGAGTGGGTGGTGCGATGGAATCAGTGAACCTGATACAGTTCTTCTTCTTTGCATTATCAGACTCTGGCCGGGTGTGTGTGATAGTAAGCTAATTTCGAAAAGAAGATATCGGAGTGTTCGGACTCCAATGTAGGCGAGGTAGTACGGTAATGTTGAAAATCGGTCATAGCGGGAGAATGTGTGATGTTCAATGAAAATTGATTTGAGGGCGAGTGAGAAGTAGAGTTGTGCAATTAGGGGTGGTGGGATGGGAAGAGGGTGATTTATGAATGGAAAGGGTGAGGTCTTACTTGTGGGTCGGTGCATAAGGGAACGTTTGATGCGTTTTCTCAAGGGGACTTCGTGACCCGTGAACGGTGTAAAGTCTGTTGAGTTTGTGATTTGGGTGCCTTTTGATGCTGGTAAAGAAGAGGTAAAGAAGGTTGGAGTGTGTCGAGGGGGGTGAGCATGTAATTTCTGATCGTAGCTGTCAAACCTCTCACAGACGATTCAATATCCCTTTATTCCGCACTGAAGTACTTAAGTGCTATTGACTAAGGCGACAAGTTGGCCGATCACCAGTTGTTCTTGTCAAGCCTGATGAGGCCAGCAAGTAGTGCAGGACCTCAGCTACTACCGAGAACGTCGAAGAAAAACCTTCAAGATTCAGCAGACCAGTCATTGCCTCCTTCAAACGACCGCCTCCGCGCGGATCTTGAACATGGTGGCTAGCTGACTTGTGGTTTGACGGTCATGGTGGTCCATTTAATCCAAAAAAACGACCTCCATTCGAAGCTATAGTACGTAATTTTGGCTCCAGGAAGTCTTGGAAGTCGTCCATGACTGTATAAAGCAGCGGTAACACTTCGGATGGTCGCATAATTATGTCGGCGAAGAAAGCCTTATTCAGAATCCTGCCGTGCGTCCTCATCATATCAGCGTCTCCCTGCCAACTCTTGCCTATGGTTTTAGGCATTATCGGTGGGTGGCCAGCAAACTCGCGGTGGTAAATCCAGACCATCATCTCAGACTTCTGGAGCAAATCCAGCATGGAAGAAGTCGACACAGATAGTGGCAACTCTAACCAGGGTTTCCCGCTTGTACTGAGGATGTGGCTCCACAGCTGATAATAAGAATGTATGAAGCGAGGACGTTCAGTTGGTGTTAGAACCAGAGTATCTTTGCCGATTCGTGACTCTAGTTTCCGAAGGACCTCGCTCTCAAAACTGTCACATGTTCGGTGGACCGTATTCTGGTTCGATAGATAGCGCTTGGCTTGTTGTAGTGCTACCCGGTTCTTATCCTGCTCAACGATGTCTTCTTTCTCATCATGTGCTTGAGCCTCGGTTAAAGCCTGGGCATCCTCAAAACATTCAATGACACGGGGAAGGATAGCACCACAAATGCTGGCAGCATTGAACATCCAAATGTCGTTGAATAACCGAGAAGTTCGTGATAAAGCAGCGACATCGGATAGACTGGCGAGAGACTGGAACACGATGAGTTGGAGCTCAAGAGAAAGGCTTGAGAGTGATGGTGGATCCATGACGGTTGATGAGTCTGCGAGCCCGAGAGCTGAGTTCATAGATGGCTCCATGATGGGGTCGAATTCTGATCGCCGTGGCGATTAGCAGAATTCCTTTACGTAGGTAGGGGACAAAGCGGGTAAAGGGATTAGTATAAACTTTTTTTAGAGTGAGGGATATCTTGAAATGAGAATAACTTGGCTGAACGCTTCTTTGGAAGGGGGGGCGCTTGCTCACCAATGGGTGAATACCTTGTGGTTGGTGATTGCTCCTCGATGAAATCTGCCGCTGGAGGCGATCACAGAACCCGGTTGACAGTGAAGCTCTGCTTAGCGACCACTGATTTAAATATAGATAGGAGTGGCTTCGTCTTGTACATAGGGTAGTCATCAAACAATCCTGGCGAGTCGCAGGCTTGGTTCGGGTATCAATGATAGAACATTTAACAGATGTAATAAATGATAGGTAAGGCGTAACTGCTCGACCACATTAAATAATATACTTAGAGTTCACGTTCAAGGTGAACGCTTGATGAACCATTGTGTTGACGTTGTGACGTAAAATATTGCACTTGTGTTGCTGAAATGAAAAAATGAAAATCAGTCGAGCGGCAATCATACGTTGTTTCGAAAATCTAGTCATATGAGCCTCTCTAGCAGCAGCCATGCAGAGTAAATCCAGGACATAGCTGACGCACTGAGTGTGCATGGCCTCTGGGAATATGAAAATATCATAGCCAATTTCCAAGCGTTTGTGCAATGCGATTGAAGATTTCAAATAGGACCTACTCGAACAAAAGAGAGTCCTCCCCGACCGTGGAGGAAAGTGGTCGGGCACTTACCGTCACATATTTTCATTCACCCTCTACTCATGCCCTCACACCTCCCTCTCAGCGACAACAACCCACTCCTTTGGATCTCTCCACGTCGGCACCAACACGATCCGCCCTCCATCCCATCCATCAAAATCTCCACTCTCTACAGCAGCCACTCCTCTCTCATCACATAATCTGATCCCAGCCTTATGTAGAGCCTGCAACACCTCTTCCCGCTTTTGTTCCACAATCTCGACATCCGCATACAGCAGACTCACATGCGGAGCCCAGTCCTTGTTCGCCCAGCTGCTCGCGGCACTTTGATTTCCATCTTCCACGGCAGCAGCGCGGGTCTGAATCGCTAATTCGAGCAAGGGCACCTTGGAGGCACTCAGCGTAAGCTTCTTGAAGAACTGGTCACCGATGTCGAGAGATTCAAAGCGAATCAGGGGCTTCGCAGAGATGGGGATATGAAGTCCGTCAAGCCAGGCTTGGGAGTCAGTGGCACCGTCCGTGATATCTTGGGGGACATCGCTTGTGAGCGTGAGGTGCGGCTCAAATTGCAGGGGGTTTTGCAATTCGGGGAAGAGGGATGGAACGGCTTTGGTGATGAGGTTTGAAAGGATGACGTGGATTTGGGAGTTTCTGGGGGGAACAAGCCAGAGAGAGGAGCCTGTGGGCTGTCATTGTGCTGATGGGTTATGGAAGGCTCTCGGATGTACCTGGCATATTTGTAACGATAGAGCCTTGAGGGTTGCTTTGAGAAAGTCGATAGTAGAATAAGGTACGAAGGCTGATGGGAGTAGGAATACTCTGCATGACAGTACCTCTCAGACTGATTCATAAAGCTAGGTACCACAGCAGATGATTTCAAACCGGCCTATTTAATTGCTTTGCACAATCTCAGATCGAGCTCTTCTTTATATGATCAAATAGAAATACGTCGATTAGTAGCGAAGCGTCTTTAAAAAAGAAATTCCAAGATCAAGATAATTATACATGAATACATATATGTAAACTCGCAAGCTATACAGAAAAATACCACAACCCAAGGCTCGACATCAAGCCCCTGTATATTCTCATATACCTCACAATACACACGATCCGCCTCGAACAACCCCGACTTTGTCTCGCTCATCAAATTCGTCGTCAGATACTCTTGTACCTTCATCATACGCCGCCGCAAGTTTCAAAGGTATCGAATCGCTATTCCCAACCAAAGTCCCTTACATTGCCAAGCTTCTTTACAGCAATGTCAGCTTGTGCGTATGCGTACAATCTGGTCGAGCGTAGGTAAGGCCGAGGCTAGGAACAGGTTTATTCCATATTTTCTTTGGTAAGCGGGATAGTCTGTCCTGACTCGCTTCTCATATAGAAGGACGTCACTGGCTGCATTGTCGTTGTGGGCAGCGGCGTTCTTTTTTCGAATAAGCCGTTTTGGTATATTTGGCTCCCCTCCAATATCTCGCCAGTACACGTCAAAGTGGCGATTGCGGATGCTTATACCCCTCAGAGGTCAACTTCAAATCAGAGATTTCCGCTTTGCTTGCTTTAATCCCCTCCCTCAAAGATTCCATTTCTTGTTCTAGTTTTCGTCACCCGGTCCGGCAAAATGAGATAGCATGTCCCTTTTGCAAAAGAGCTTCAACTCCTTCGCGGTTCCCGTAAACCATCCTGTCTTTTGTGTGGTCGATTTATATGCTATCATTCACCTTTGGAAGGCACGCTTCAGTGGTTTTCAATGCGATAATCTTGATCCACTCCTGGGCTCAAATCCCCAGAGGCAATGATCTTACACTAGTCGTTCTGCTGAAGGGTTAGAAATCGTCCATACCACGATTGCGATATCCCACCTTCGCTACATGGATCACCACAGGGTGTACAAAACAAATAAACAACAATCCTGGTCTCCTAATCATCAATTGGAACTCCCAAACCTCCCTGACATAGTCTACCAACCAACCCAAAGTCCGATTGCAAAGCTTAAGCAATACAAACAATCAAACAAAAAAAAACACATGAAACCACTCAAGCTAGCCTTTCCACCCTCAAGCCTGTCTCTTAGCCTAACAATTGACCTACAGTAAGTAGCATGCCTGACTATGAATTATTATTTGCTTACTTTACTTACTATCATGTATACACCCCTTAAATCAAACGCAGGATCGAGTTGACAATAAACCGCGTCAACCGTATCCAAAGCTTCAGCTCAACCTCTATCCTCCAAAAACCACTCTACTTATTATCCAAAGCTTCGGCTCAGTCTCTATCGCTTTCCTTTGCAGGGTTCCTTCCATACCTTCCATACCTTACATACCTTACACACTCATACCGACCACAACAGACTATAGAAACTTGACGAAGTACCAATATTAGCCCAGAACACAGAACCAGCGCTGCATTTCGCGTCATCAAAAGACATGGGTTTATATGGTTTCTACAAAGGAACAGCCCCCTTTCCCCGCCCCCCTCGGAAGTTGGGAAAAGGCAACGAGGCGGCCGCCCAAGCTTCCAAGTACGAGTACTGTAGCAACCACTCCAGGCTCTGGTTCATACAGTACAAGCGCAAAACTCGACTGAAAACGCTTGATATCATCTTCGAGACCCCGGTCGAAAGCTTAAAAGCGTCACAGTATAGACTACAGAGATGAATCCTTACTGCTTGTATGCAATGAGGCTGCAAATCGGAATTCAATGAATCCTTACATACTGTACATAGTTGCAATAAGCCGACGTTGGAGTTTTTTTTTTGGGCTTGAGCTACCTACTGTAACTCCTGACGTTTACATCGAAGAGCAAATGCTGTAGAGGTGTGTGTGGATACCGCGTCCATGGACTGTGTACGAACGAGGAAATCTAAAGAAAGCCCGACATGGATGGGCAATAGAAGCCTTCGCTCTTACTGTCCCTCAGGTTGTCAGATATGGAACCCATCGCAATTCTTTTGCAGTTCTGCCTCTATGGTGTCATGGTGTCTGACCTTGAGTAATCCAGAGAGGGGACCTGGAAGTGTGCTGATGAAACCCCCCCAACCCCCAATATCCTCACCCTTCTGCCATAGTTCCTTCATCTTCCTTTCCTTGACCCATCCCATGTACCATCCCCTCCCCAATCCGCAAATTCCGAAGCAGCTGCAATTCCGCTGGAGCATGCGCCCAGTATTTCGTCACGAGAGCCCTCACGTCTTGCCTAAAGCCCGCATCGCCAGCCATCAATCGCTCGGCGGAGCAAAAGTCGTGCATTCCAGTGATGCGCTCTCCCAACTTCACGCGCGATTGACCACGAAGGAGAAGCGTTCTCGCAATGTCGCGGTCGCGCAAGCGTACAACCAGTATGGGTCGAGGAAGGAAGTGGAGGTTGGTCATGCGGAGCGTGTACGAGCAGTACCTATCGACGGCTGTAAAGTTCTTGAGGGCAAATTCGATCTCGGCAAGGCTCATTGCTATCCAGACGATTGTTTCGGCCATGCTGCGCACGCCCTGGAAGCTGTAATGCATCCGTTGTCCGTATACTTTGTAGCAGTCGGCTACAAACGCCAGTGCTATCTCGCCGTGAAGTGCTGCTTTAGTAAACCTGCGCTCACGACAGTAGTCTCGAATGACATGATGAGCTCGCTTTAATTGCGCTGGGACTGCTAATTCGATGGGGTCCAGCTCATGAAGTGCGTTGGGTAAAAGAATCCCGCCATCGGGGCCACGGTGGTCCTTTGGGACTTTAAAATGTTCAATGCTGGGTCTCCAAAGCTGAGAAAAGGCCCGGACGACTTTCTTGGCGGCGGCCGGATACCGGGCAAAGTCTGGAGAGGAATCGTAGAAAAGCTTCATGAGGTGTGAATCCTGTAATGTCCATAGTGCCCGGGGCAGCTGGCTGATACCCGCCGTAGTCATGATGAATGTGTCCTTGACCACAGGCGTGTAAGAACCAGCAAAAACTATGGAAAGCTTCATGACTGGGTGCTTGACAATACGGTGGATTGATCGAGCCGCCCCTGCGGATTCACAATATACAACGCCGTACCCATGATCTTTCAAGTCTTGTCCAAAGCGATTTTTGTTAGCACACACGATAACCCAGCTGTTCTCGCCCTGAAATATGCCCGATGCTTCTTCATAAATCTGGCAATTGACCCGCAGTATCGAAAGATCGAATTTCAGTGTGTATTTCCAGTGGCTGTGGCTTCGTACCTCTCCGGTTTCAAGATGTTGCGGTAACGCAGGATGCAACATTGGTTCGCTTTCAGCGAGGCGACTGTGATGAGCTGAATTAGCGCGGCGTTTCACAACATGTTTGGTGACGAGGAGAAGTCGATAGATCTGATTGCGGATCTCTGGAGGGAGTCTCAGAAAGGGAAATTGTGTCTCATTCAGTGATGTGCTCCTTGATTCATCAAAGAAAATATCACAGTGATGCAGACTTGAAGTCCCAGCTTGTTTCCCGGAAGGCGACATGATGTGATTCGGATAACGGCCTAGAGACTCGCACGGAGCAATGAGAAATTCTGGCAGCGTATTTTTGAAAATCTCTGCCAGCGACCCAGCTTGAAGATAGTGTAACAGGTCCTGATAAGTTGTCAAAATGTCTGATTATCTGGTCCAAATGTTCACGGATGTGTTTGGGCCAGATGACCTACAAACGAGATGTTGACATACTTTATATGAAAGAAAACGTTATCATGTCAACAACACAAAACTAAAGATTCTCAGTGACTATTGGGGCGTGAAACCTATCGCAGTGGATCTTATCAGATTTGGGGTACTAGCATAACGACAGTATCGAGGACTCCCGCCGAGTTTTCTCAATATTCATAACACGAGCTTCATTAGCATCACCTGCATGGCCAGCAGCCCAAAGCATGATAGGTTTTATTATTGCTCGGTTACTGTACTCAAGTAAAAGCTTATAGAAAGGAAAACGTTCAAGTTAGGAAATGTGGTATCATGTTAGACGCTCATTGCTCCTATCCACTGTAAAAAACCGTATTCCACCAGGCGATTTCGCGAAGCTTGCTGTGAGGAAATTCCGTAATAATCGGAACGAGAGTGATTAAGCGTACGCAAATGCTGTAAACGCCGCAACTGCATCCAGGGAGCAGTATCTAATAGTAGATCTTCTCCTGATAAATCGGCGGGCGTCCCTCTTCATGATCCCACACCAACTTGTTCTTCTCATCAAAACTTGCAGACTCGTCAGTCATCGGAATGACCTTGCTGCTGTGCCTACATTCTTGCCTGCTAACTCCCATGCTATCTCTCGGGATCCACAAAATTGGTGTAGGAGAGGCTATGGCAGGGTGGTAGTAAGCGTCACGCTCGGTGATAGGGTTGTAGACAATCTCTGCAAATCCGCGTGGCACAAGGCGACGCAGAGTTTCATAGTCGGTGTATATCTCTGGGTGAAGCCATTTGGTAATGAAGTTGGGTTTTTTATGGGGGGCAGCCGGTAAACCCTTGGCGGCAGTAGAAGATGAATCGCCGTTGCGACCAAGGTGGTTGTTCTTTTCGTGCCCCATTGTATCACCGTTTGCTCTGCCATCTTCAATAGCCAGAAGGGATTCCTCTTCTGCCTCCAAGGACTTTGGAAGATACTTGAGCAATGGATCGAGGGCAGAGTTGAGTGATAAGTGGAATAATATGCAGAAGATAAGAAAGACAATCATCAGGATTAGTGGCCCGATGGCTGTTCTAATACCGAATAGGCCTATCAGACAGACGATGGCAAGGTAGACACCAACGGTGGTTTGCTGCAAGGCCTTGGGGTAAATGAGACCTTTGGTATCAATTTGGGCGTTGTAGACGAATATTAGATTGTAGCGATAGGCCAGGTAGATCAGATAGAGACCGATTGTTGCGAACCCAAGAACCAGGGGTGCAATAATTGAGTAAGTGATGGCTGTTGATAGAGTTAGAATAGAATCATACAGTTTTTTGATTCGACTTACCAATGACCGTCAAGTTGGTGTAGATCGGTAGCACGGTGCCCCAGCCCAATCCAGAGAGGGTAGACCATCTCTTGTACATCTTCCTTGGTGTCGTATCCAGGAACTTTCCTAACAGCTTAAATAGGATCACTCCGACTATTTGCACCAATGCACCGGAACTGATGGTTAAACCCTGAAGAACGAAATATGAAATGTAGAAATTAGAAGCTTTGGGAAGGTCTGTAGCTAGGAGGTTGGGAGCTTGGGCCGGGTGCTTGAATATGCTTTGGAATGATGCAGCGGCCGACGAAGTTGCAGTAGTTATGAGGAAGACTTGGATAACCTGGAACCAGAAATAGAAACCCTGGGTCCGTAACTCAACGGCTGACCGAGATGGGCAACCACTGAACTTCGCCATCATCCTCAAGATTATGGGAAGTAGGGACATCAACACGGCAAGAAGGATTGCAGGGAGCAGGCCTTCGACAAGTCCCATAATGACCGAGGGAATCTTGTTGAGGAATTTCAACCATGTCAAACCTGGGGTGGCCTCCAGGGCTTTGATGTTAGAAAGGACACCGACAACAGCCACAGGTATGGACCAAAAGACAATGAGCGCTATTACGAATGCGGTGGTTGCAATGTTCCTGACGACTCGGGAGGCCCAGTTGATTTTCAGATTTTTCCAAATGACTTCTTCGGGATTAATTCCGATGAAGCGGGGAGCCATGTGTAGAGCTTGATGATGACTTAGACTTTGGTATGCCGCCTGTGCTTCCGACTGGCTGTAGAATTCGATAAAGACAGAGTTTACGAATTTTGCCTCGCCGGCCCGGTACTTCGCTTGAAGAGCATCGACTTTGGGAATGATACGCTCGAGTTCTGATCTGCACCAATTGATGGTATCGACTTTCTTGCCAATAATAGGCTTGAGACGGTGGGTAGGTCGGTCTTTGGGTTTGAGCCAACGAGCTGCAGCCGATCCAGGTTCTCCGTCTACGTTTGCGGAATGCCCTTCTTCATGTGCTCCTCCTTTCTTGACAGACTTGAGACGTGCCGCATTTGCAAGTTTGACAAGTTTCGTCTCTGCTGCTTCAAGCTTGAAGGCAACCTTGTCACGTTCTTCCACGAGATTTTCAATTTCCTCGCATTCGTTGGCGATCCAAAGATTCTTCACCTGCTTGCCGAACATACGGCGTAGCTTTGCCTCGTTAAGATATGCAGCCGGCACGGAGGTAAAGAGTACTGTTCTCGAAGACATTCGACTGGCATATAGCGGCGAGAGAAGGTAGGCTTGACGTAAGTTGACGTAGTAGATACTTTCACGCATAACCATGTAGAAGATGAATCCTGGGATCATGTAAGCATGTTATTCGCCATGTTACAGCTCGAAAGAACCATAATTACCAAGATAGATCCATGCAACAAAAGTATGTGCATAATACCGGTTCTTGTCGACTATGTTACTGAAGCTCAACATATCAAACTGTTGGCCCCCTCCATGACCTGTTATGTTGACTGGAAACAAGACAGGGAAAGTCATGCAACAACCGACAAAGGTCATGGCCGAGGCAATCTTGAGATATCGCAAGAGGAGGAAGGCATCGAGCGAGTGGTGGTTGAGGACATAGCTGTCAGGTATTTTGTTAAAGGCACCAAACCAATTGAACAGTCCTTTCGGTAAATCAGGTGAGCGTTCTCTGCAAGGGAAGGCCCGTTAGTGCTACTTTATCTCTTCCTGGCATTGACATTGGACTTACTGTGGACGAAGAGCGCCCAAGAAACTCCTAGGGGCATAATTGCGCAGGAACTTCGGGCGCAACACGAGAAAGATCACAAAATACACCACAGCCACCAACAAGACCGGAACCAAAGTGGATACAAACGCGGAGAGCGAAGCGGATTTCCCAGTTGAGGAGTCTGTCTGGCCGGTGGACATGGTTGCGGGCTGTGACGTTGAAGCTCACGGCGGAGCGAGTTTCCAGGGAGATTGACCAGATAAGATGTGTAAGAGTGCGATGATGGGTGAGGAATGAAGCTTGGTCTCCTGGACAGCCGTACAGAATGTAAATGTGGAATTGGAGTTTATTGTTGATGTTTAGATTGGGGGTGACGATCGGCGTAGAATAGTCACGCTACTTCCAAGTTTGAACGGAATTTGCCAATAACGCCAAGCGGACAATTCCAGCGTGCACTGAAGCTCAATCAATCAATCAATCAATTAAAGGAGATGAAGCGTAATATTGTGCTACCACGATAGGGGGAATCAAGATTTATTGGCTTCACTCCTGGGTGATTGTTAGACTGCATGATGGATATCTTTGTGCGACGTACGGAGTACTCCGTCTGTACGGAATACAGCACGACAGAACGCCACAGCATTAATATATTGATTGGCCTGAGTCTCACCTCGCAGCCACAAGCGCCTAGAACACCCCCCCGTCTCATCGGATGTTTTAAATCAGGGTTCTGATACGATGACGCTATTCGGCGGGAAGGGTCCATGCCAGCTGGATGCACCCATGCAATTGCCTTGCGATCGCCATCGGCTACCCTCGTCACTTTCGGGACTGTAACCATCGCGCCACATACACGTATGTTTCAGCTCCGCGATGAGACGCCCAGTTCAGACGCAAAGACGCGTCGTTGACGCTCTCCCCTTCACCTCTTCAGCCTCAGGTGGCTTCGCGTGTTTGCCCGGCTATTATTGGAAACTCTCACTCTCTTTGCCTGCATGGCTGAGATCTAGAATCGGAGAAACGTAACAACGTTTGAAGGTTGTCTTCTGTTCAATGCTGAAAATTGTCCACGTTGGCGCCAAGCTTTGTTGTTATCGATTAATGGATTGGTGGTCGTATCTCATTGATATATTGTCAAGTGAAGCCTGCGAAGATGCCTATCGTAGCAGCTTTTCTACAAAGCAGAGCTACCGGTGCTAAAGCCTGGCAGGCCTCACCACAATGCTACTGCGAACCCAACCCCAAGCAAAAATTGTCTACAGTTCACGATTGGTTTGCGTAAGGAAGGCTGCCGAGCTTCTCCTGTAATATGTGCATGCTCAGCCGCCACAAATTCTCTCCCAGCTCGTTATCTCTTGCTTGTTGCGATGGATCAGTGACTTTGCGATCTGGAATGATCTATCAAAATGGTCAGCAAGGTGCAAGACAAACAACATGGGAAAAAGGATTCACATATTGTCCCTGGATACCATCCTTGACCACATCTTCGCTCGTCGCCGCAAACAAAGCAGGCCTACACCCTTCATCCACGGGGTCCTTCATGAACGGCCTTACGGCTTTTACTCCAATCTTCGCTATGGTCCCGTAGGCATCAACGGCTTGTTCTTGTTGGTCCGTACTTACACCCCCCGGATGCACAGCGTTGATCCAGGGCCCGGTGGCCTTGGGACTCTGGGAACTTGGCTCGTTCTTGTGCATGCGACGTGCCATGGCCCGTACGATGAGAATCTGAGCGAGCTTGGAGCGGGAGTAAAGCGAATTGGGACCAATGTCGGTGTTTATTTCTGAGACAGAAGCAAAGTGTGTATTCGAGAGGGGGGAACGGTGTAGGTCCGAAGACTGCAGGACGAGGCGGGAGTTGGGTGTCTTTTGGAGGATGGGTAGCAGCAACATAGTAAGATGGAACTGCGAGAGGTAGTTGACTTGGAAATGAGAGTCTGGTTCAGTGCAAATGGTGTTAGTCAAATCTTCTAATATCTAGTTTGCCAGCTTACCGAGTCCGTCCACGGTCTCGTTGTACTTTCCAACTCCCTCTCCAGCATTACAGATCAGCTATATCAGTCAGTCAAACCTCCCAACCGAGAACACCGGGCAGACTGACTGCATCGATCTGCTGTAGACTCGCCAATTGCTTTGCGGCTTCATCCGTTTGCTTCAAGCTCTTCAGATCGCAGCGGACCCACTCCACTCTACTGGGGTCGCCGTACTTCTTTAGCTCTTCCGTAGCTTCGTCAGCATGCTCCTCCTTCTGCGAGAGCAGGTAGATTTTAGCCGCATTGTGCTGCAAAATGTGGGCTGTGATGCCGAAACCAATGCCCGCTGTGCCACCGGTGACGATGAAGACCTGTGGGTGTGCAAGTAAGCTAAGAGGGCAATACCATATGGAAAAGCTGTGCTACCTTCCCACTCAGATCTGGAATGTCTTTGTTCGGATCGAATTTGTTACCCGTAATTAGATGAGCCATGATGGGTTTGCGCAAGGTCTCAGATTTGGTGTTTTCAGACAACGGGGTGATTAAGATTGAATAGGACGATAATTCACAAGTAATTGGAAAAATTCCTAAACACGAATTTTTAAATCAACGTAACTCGTGGTCGAAACATTTGGTGCGCACTGTAAGCATCCATGAGGTCATGACAAGCAGATGAATAACGTCAGTTCCTAAAAAAGGAAGAGGCGGTCGTGAGTCCAATCCTTCTGTTACTGATAGGTTACTACCATACTCTTAATGGTTTTAGTCCTCCAAGCTCCCATAAGCATAGTAGAATAAACAAAGATTTAGGGCTTCAGGTTCAGGCCTCAAGCCAAAGGCTTGTGGCAATTGCTTAAAAATACCTCTCTGGATAAGAATTCCCTCTTGTCTGTAAATGTAGTCGGGAACTGGGTTAAGCTGTATAGAAACGTAACCAAGATTGATATTCAACATGACTAAAGATATCGAGATAGAGCACTGCTCAGTACGTGAAAAACACCAAAATGGATCTCTGAGGACGCTGAATCGTCCATCATCAGGAGTAGACATTAGAGATAGCTTGCAAGTACAACAACCCAGAGCCAAGATGGATCTTCTGGGGGCATATTTAAAAAAAGACGCAGAAATAACATAATTAAAGACAGAAGGCTTTCAGCTGAAGAGCCGTAGGAAGATGTTATCTGAACGCTACCCCCAACATTCTTAACGATCTACTCAGAACCGAACAGATGGTAGGAAATAACTCTTCAATCTCTACTTCCATATCTGGACGAAGATGGTGCAACCGTCCGGTGTTCTACAGCTCTTGGCATCTCTGCAGTCAAGAGTTGTTCACTTCGTTTCCATTTTGGCACTGTCAATCTTTTTCGCGAAAAAGATAATCTAAGTGTAACATGGTAGGACTGGAGCACAATGGATGAGCTTCCTGGTCGCTGGGATACGGACTGCAACTCGAGAATGAAATAGGATGCAAGACGGTAGGTAGGTAAGCCCAAATGTGATGCGGCGTAAGTCGTCATGGCTCTTGGGAAACGGAAAATCTGGAAGAAGTCTTGCTCAATTGGGAAAAGGGTATTCAGCGCTCCGGACCAAACCAGCGGTTGGTCCGTCCGTTGAGGGTCGTCCGACTCCCTTGAGATTCGTCTCTCATCATCACAATTTCAACTATACGATGCCTCACAACGCCACAGAAAGTGATTGTACGAATCACGAACAGAGCAGGACCATGCTGGGCCTATCTCTTCGGCATGGCTTCAGCCTTGTTCCACCGCAGTACGGAGTGTTCGACGCATGTATATATAGAGGATGTCCACAAAATTCCAACCTCGAACTTAACATCGTTATCCAGTATTACTAACAGGCCTAACAACTAGCTCTGCAGGATTCCCATATTAGCTGTCACTCATCCTCTTTGCAGCTCACTAAAATGTCCAAAACCCTCCTCATCACTGGCGCAACTGGCAAGCAAGGCCGCGCTTGCATCGAAGCCCTGCTCGCATCTCCCCAAGCCTCAAGCTTCACCATCCTTGCAGTCACCCGCAACGCCACCTCCTCGACAGCAACCTCGCTCTCAAAACGGTCTCCCAATATCAAAGTCGTCCAAGGCAACCTCGATGACTGCCCCGCCATGTTCAGTGCCGCCACAAAAGCAGTCCAAGCCTCAAAAATATGGGGCGTATTTGGCGTCACCACCCCTGCCGGCGGTAGCGAAGAGCGCCAAGGAAAGGATCTAGTCGATGCTGCCGTAGCATCAGGCGTTGAGCAGTTCGTCTTCACCTCCGCCGACAGAGGCGGCGAGAAATCCCAGACTGCCCCAACCAACGTCCCCCACTTCATCAGTAAATTCAACATCGAGCACCACCTGCAAACGCAAGCCGCGCAGACAGGCGGCAACATGGCCTGGACCATCTTCCGCCCCGTCGCCTTTATGGATAATCTCACCCCCAACTTCGTCGGCAAGATGTTCACCACGGCGTGGAAAATCACACTCGGCAACTCCAAACCGCTTCAGCTAATCTCCAGCCATGACTGCGGCGCCTTCGCCGCTCAAGCGTTCCTCCGACCAGAAGAGCACAGGAATAAAGGATTCAGCATCGCCAGCGACGAGCTGACGTACGAGGAGGCGAATCTAATATTCAAAAATAAAGTGGGTAACTACATGCCGACAACGTTTGGGACATTGGCGAGTTTCGGACTCTGGGCGATCAAGGATCTGGGGCTCATGTTCAAATGGTTCCAGGAAGAAGGGTTTGGCGCTGATGTTGCGGCGTGCAGGAAGATGCAGCCGGGATTGCTGGGGTTTGGGGATTGGATCGAGACCAAGAGTGCGTTTACGAGGAAGTAAGTTAGGCTCGATCGTTTGCTTTTTTGGCGTGGTACATTCGATGATTCAACATGCTGTAAATATTATTTTGTGTATAGATCTACAAGCCTTCCTTCAAATATTCTTCTTTGTGTTCTTTACAAAGGATCATATCAACGATGAGGGACTTGTATCGTACTGCTTCAATTCGAGGAAGAGGTGACTTAAGAAGTGACGATGAACCACGAAACCACTTTACGCGTAAACGCGTCTCACCAACGCGTCACAGTTCCTCATAGTTCCTCCACTCTTTACCAACGCCCGTGACGCCCTTCCAAGCCTACCACAATTGTGTTCCCGTTTTCCTTGACAATTATCACCGCCGACATGTCGTCTATAGTAGATGCAATCCTAAATTCTGATAACCCTGACCTCGACCTTGCTGCTGCCGTCAGCAAAAACGGCGCTTCAAAACAGCCAAACGGGCGCAGCGCACAACGCTCGTCTCCTCGCCCTTACGGACCACCGTCGGAAAGCAATGGAGCACTTAGTGATGTGGAAGGCTTCCCTGATGACGAAGTTGTCGGACTTCGAGGCACCGACCGAAATCGGCCCCGGGACCCAATGGCGCGGGCGGTGCCCAAGGTAGTGGATAAAGTGGGTGAGAAGGTCGCAGAGGAGTTTGAGAACTTCCTAGAGCAGTACGCTTTTCGTAGCCTGAAACGAAAGCATACATATATACTAATCTCTCTAGGTTCATCGAGGACATTACATCTTCAGGAGCCCCGCCTTCAAGTGCCCTGACCAGCGACAAATACTACGTTGCGCAAATACATGGCCTACGAATATACAACCTCTCCACCCTCTATGTTGATTTCCAACATCTCATGTCATTGCACAATCAAACGTTAGCCAATGCAATCGCGAACGACTACTATCGCTACCTTCCGTTCCTTACACGAGCCCTTCATAATCTCATCGCAAAATATGAGCCACGGTACTTCAAAGAGCATCGACAACCAACAAGCGCTTCGTCTCAGACCAATTCATCCGTTGCGGGCAATGGAGTCAGCCAGGCTGAATCAATGGGCGCAAAAACCTCGAATCAGCAGACGGACAAGCTGTTTACGCTCGCATTCTACAATTTGCCACTTATTTCTCGAATTCGTCAATTACGAACAGCTTCGATAGGCAAATTACTTTCCATAACTGGCACTGCAACTAGGACGTCAGAAGTCCGACCGGAGTTGTACTTGGCTACTTTCATTTGCGAAGGCTGCCGGACCGTAATCTCGAACGTTGAGCAAACTTTTAGGTACACAGAACCCACGCAATGTCCCAATTTGACCTGTGGGAATCGGCAAGGATGGCGTTTGGATATTCGACAGAGCACATTTGTGGATTGGCAAAAGGTGAGGATACAAGAGAACAGCTCTGAGATTCCCACTGGAAGTATGCCTCGAACAATGGACGTAATTCTACGAGGAGAGATTGTGGATCGAGCAAAGGCTGGGGAAAAGTGTGTTTTCACAGGAACACTGATCGTCGTACCAGACGTTAGTCAGCTCAGTCTTCCAGGAGTACGACCGGAGGCTACCAGAGATAATCGAAACGCGCCCAGAGGTGGAGATGCTGGTGGGAGTGGAGTGACTGGTCTTAAGGCTTTAGGAGTCCGAGACTTGACCTACAGGATGGCGTTCCTTGCATGTATGGTTACTCCTGATACTTCAACACCTGGACAGGCTGCCAACCAGCAACTAAACGGTCAAGCTGGGAATATCCTGGCTTCGTTAAATCAGACGGCGACAATAGATCCTCAGGACACTGGAGATCATGCTCAGGATGCCTACTTGCAATCTCTAACAGCTTCGGAGATTGATGACTTGAAGAACATGGTCCACAGCGATCATATATACTCAAGACTTGTAAATTCTCTAGCGCCAATGGTGTATGGCCACGAGATAGTGAAAAAGGGGCTGCTTTTGCAACTGATGGGAGGCGTCAGTAAAGTTACACCAGAAGGTATGCAGCTAAGAGGCGATCTGAACATTTGTATCGTTGGAGATCCCAGCACAAGCAAGAGTCAATTTCTCAAGTAAGCATCATTTTCCGCTCTAAAGTTATCGCTTCTAACCATTCTCACAGATACATATGCTCCTTCCTCCCCCGAGCAGTCTACACCTCTGGCAAAGCCTCCTCCGCTGCCGGTCTCACGGCCGCCGTTGTCAAAGACGAAGAGACTGGCGAGTTCACCATCGAAGCTGGTGCGCTCATGCTCGCCGACAACGGCATCTGTGCCATTGACGAGTTTGACAAAATGGACATTGGTGATCAAGTCGCAATCCATGAAGCCATGGAACAGCAAACCATCTCCATTGCCAAAGCTGGAATACAAGCTACCTTGAATGCCCGTACAAGTATTCTCGCCGCCGCCAATCCCGTTGGGGGGCGATACAATCGCAAAACCACACTCCGCGCTAACATCAACATGAGCGCCCCGATCATGTCGAGGTTTGACCTCTTCTTCGTGATCCTAGACGAATGCAACGAGTCTGTCGACCGCCACCTCGCCGAACATATCGTCAATATCCACATGAACCGCGACAGCGCCATCGAGCCCGAGTTCAGCACCGAGCAGCTCCAACGCTACATCCGATTCGCGCGCACCTTCAAACCAGAGTTTACCCCCGAAGCAAAAGCCCTATTGGTAGAGAAATACAAAGAGCTGAGAGCCGATGACGCACAGGGCGGCATTGGCAGAAATAGCTACCGGATCACAGTCAGGCAGCTAGAGAGCATGATCCGGCTGAGCGAGGCGATTGCAAAGGCAAATTGCGTCGACGATGTGACGCCGAATTTCGTACGAGAGGCTTTCAACCTACTAAGACAGAGCATCATCAGCGTCGAAAAAGACGACGTCGAGGTTGACGAGGACGAAGCCGAAGTCATGAATGGTGGGAACACGAACCAGAGGGATGGCGACTCCCCCATGGCCGACGACGCCGCTGCTAACCCCCCTGCCGACGACAACGACGACGGCACCCCCGCTCCAACCCACAAGACAAAAATCACCTATGACAAATACATGGCCATGCTCAACCTGCTCGTGCGCCGCGTCAACGAGGACGAGCAGACCACAGGCGAGGGCGTCGAGCGCGAAGACCTTGTCGTTTGGTATTTGGAGCAGAAGGAAGATGAGATTCTGACCCAAGAGGATTTGGAGACGGAGAGGGAGCTCGTAGGGAAGGTGCTGAGGAGGATGGTCAAGGTATGTGCATTCTTTCTTGGGGGGGGATGGGGGGTATTGGACTCTTGATAAGGGGTGAGGGCTAACGGGTGTTGGGGAGGGCAGGACAACATATTCATGCAAATCCGAGGGGAGGGGCTTGATGGCGAAGACGCTGGCGGGAGGGAGGAGGAGAGAGTGGTTTTTGTGCTGCATCCGAACTGTGCCGTTGAGGAGATGTAAAGATATGATACCATGGGATCGTCAACTCTCGAAGAGACATATGAAACGTGGGTATGTTAACGTCCAAGAAGAAGTAAATGATTCCAGCGCTATAGCAAAGGTGTCGCCCCAATGATACAGTACCAGCGGCATAAGCACAACCTTTGCACAACCCATCTAACATCCCACACCACAAAAACCAACCAACCTCCTCCCCTCAACCCCCCATTCTTCCCATCCCCCCCTCTCTTTCAAAACACAAAAGATCCCGTAACCAAAAAACCCCAATTAGGAGAAAGAGTTCTTCGGGGTTTTTTTCGTGAATGAATGCATGTCGTGGTGCGTTTGTTTACCCAAAAACTTCTTTCGCACTAGGTAGGTAGCGGAAGATTTCGCTCGCACGGACGTGAGATACTTGCATCGTGGATCCCTACGTGGTTTTCTTTTGGGGGGGGGGGGGGCTGTGCTGTGGGGAAGGGGATTAGACTATCCTGAAAGTGTTTCTTTCAAATCCTCATTCTGCGCTTTTTCTTTTCCCTTTTCTCCTTCTCTGTAGGTACTGTATATATCCTAGCCACGCCACTTATTTCCCTCTGGGCAAAAACCCTGTTTGATGTTTTTGTTGGTGGGGTTTCTGGGAAGCTAGGGGGGGGGGAGGTGTTGGTTGGGATGTGCGTGATAAGGATACGGTTTTAGATTTTGTGATAAAGTAGCTAAGGTAAGCGGGTGTTGGTTGGTAAGATACAGAATAAGGCGGATAATGCCGTCTATGTGGGTGGAGTTGAACCAGCTGAGCTGGGTGCGTGTAGTTGTGAAGGCAAGTGCAGTGTGAGAACGATGTGTTCAGAAGTACTAGGGAGCGAGGAAAGGAGAAAAGCGGAAAGGGGGTAGCGATGTGAATGAAACGATGTGTCAAGAAAAAGAAAAAAGCCAAGATCCGCCGCAACCACTACTACCTCTCCCGCCCCGCAGCTCACAGCCCCTCCACCACTGGCGCCCCCCCATCGGCATCCCCATCCTCCCCGCCCTCATCCACCAGAATGAACGGCTTCTTATCCTCCCCGACCCCCACCGGCCCAAACAGCCGCATCAGCTCCGTCAAGCTCAGCTGATCCAGCATCTTGGCATCGTCAATCGCGGCGTCAATGGCCTCGCGCTTGCTGTCCTGCAGCGTCTGCAGTTTCTCGTCGACGCTGTTCTTGACGACGAGGCGGGTGATGAAGGTTTCGGAGGACTGGCCGATGCGGAAGACGCGGCAGAAGGCTTGTTGCTCGACGCTGCTGTTCCACCACAGGTCGACGCAGATGACGCGGGAGGCCATGGTGAGGTTGAGCCCGACGCCGCCGCATTTGAGGGAGGCGATCATGATCTTCGCGGTCCGGTCGTCGCGGAACGTCGTGATGGCGTTGTCGCGGGCTTCGTGCGTCATTTTGCCGTGGTAGTTGACAAAGGCCCAGCCGCGCTGTTGGAAGAGCCGGCCCAGCACTTTCATGCTGTTTTGCAATTAGCTTATCCGCAAGTCAGAGAACTCATGACACGATGAGAGCTTACAGCATGTGGAACTGGGTGAAGACGATGATCTTCTTGTCCGGCTCCTCCGTCAACCACAGCTCAATCTGCGCCTGCACCGCCGCCGTTTTCGAAGACGGAAGAATCGAGCCGTTGAAATTGATCCATTTGAGGTCTTGTTCGGGATCTTTGCGAGTGCGTGGGGAAGTCCTCCCACTGCCTTCGGCATCCATCTGTAATTCTTTTAACCCGTCGCACGGCCGGGACTCGGTGTAAATGCTACCGCAATCTAAACATGCAGTTTGCTCTTCATCGCGCTTGGCGGCTTCGTAGGCGAGAGCGTTAAGGCACTCTCTGCAGTAGACATGAAGGCAGCTGGTTACCCAGGGTTCATCGGGAGGATCGCGGCATTTGTGGCAGAGACTTCTATTCTTGAGATCATCCCATTTCGAGCTCTCTGCGAGGTCACGGAGAAAGCGGCGGAATTTGAATATTAAGGACCGGGATTCGTTGGTCGAGGAATCGTCAATTGGGTCATCGGCCGAAGCAGGGCCGATGAACTCAGTTTGACTCTGAGCGAGTTCGGCCGGCTTGTCTTTTTCGGCAATCATCTTCTTCATGGTAATGAGCATATTCCGAGCAGAGTTCTCATCTGCGCTAACTTCTGGGGCGGTCAGCGTCCACAATTTGTCGACATCTTCAAGTTCAAAAAGGTCTTCAATGGTTTGTTGGAGCATAAAGGGGTGAGCTGTCAGTTGACGAAGGCGCAGAAGCATGGTCAAGACATTGCTGTAGGACTTTTCCAGCACACCGTCACGGGAGTTTCTAGATTAAGAGATTAGTCAGATTGTGGGTAGGAACAGCAACTTGTTGTCTCACCTGTTGATTTTCTGAATATAGCGAGTCTTGACGGCTTCGTAGATAGCCCGCTCAACCTCGTTGAATTCAATTTCAATCGTACGTTGTGTATTCTTCGGCATTTCGACAAGTGCCGACCCGAAAAGAGAGTCTCGATGTGTTCGACGTATCATGAATTGCTTCAGAAAAGAGTGCAGACGGTCTGTAGTGTCACTGTTATCCGGATCGGCGAAATTCTCCTTGAACACCTCGACAGTTCCTGTATGTGGAACGCGGAGGAACTTGAAGAATGGGAAGAATTCTTCTACTCGATTCTGAATCGGCGTACCAGAGATCGCCCAACGATGCTTTCCCATCAGACCTCTACAGGCTATAGAGATCTGAGACAGGTGGTTCTTGATGATCTGGGCTTCGTCAAGCACAATACGATGAAAATGAACTCGGTGCAAGATATCACGGTTCTTCTCGTACTCTTCCGTCCACCATTCTCTCTTCTTCTCTGAAAGCACAATCTCCTTTGGAGGTCGGAATCTCGGATAGGATTTGAGGACTTCTTGGTAGGAGGTAAACACCACGTCTGCGTTTTGAATCACGCCCTCAGCGCTTCTGCCATAAATCCTGGAAAACTCTTTCCCATGATATTTGAGCATTCTGCGAAAGACTTCCGGCTCGGAGTGCTTTCGAAGCTCACTCTCCCACTGGGTTACCAGTGCTGGGGTACAGACAATCAAAGTGCATCGGGAAGTCGAATCCGGAGTTGGTGGGTTGGAAATCATGCATGCGATCGTCATGACAGTTTTTCCTAGTCCCATCTCATCGGCTTGAAGTCCGCCTAATGGTTCAACATCCCCAGTTTCCCGTTCTCTCATCCATGCCGCGCCTTGAACTTGATGGTTATATAATGAAGAAGTCATTCCCTTGAACTTCCAGCCGCCTTTACCGTCTGCTTTGACCTTCCGCGCCCCGAGGGTCTTGGTCGCCCGAAGGATATGTTGCTTCTGCGCTCGGGCTTTGTTCAGGTCGTCAAGTGGAACTCCTGCGAGGAGGGACTTCAACGCCTGCTCTTTGACAAGGGTGCTCGAGACATTTAGTGACGGTCGATTCAGGTTTGCGTTTGCATCGTCATAGATGTTACTGGTAAAAAGGCTGTCTATATTGTTCAGATAGCCCTCCTGTGTCGGTCTTGCCTTCTTCGTCTTGGCTTTGCCCTTGACTTTCTTGCCTTTGGTGGTGTTGTCTTTACTCTTGCTTCCAAGTTTCCCTTTCCGAGATTTGCGACTATCGGACTTGCCATCCTTCTTTGTCGCTCTAGCCTTCCGTCCGGCTTTCTTTTGGTCTTTGCCAATTTCCAATTCTATGCCAGCCAACATACTATCCTGCAGCTCCTTCTCCAGCTCTTTGGCGCGTTTTTTCTTGCTCTGCGGCTTGCGTATCGTGTAGGCATCCGGATCAGAATCGTTCGCATCAGATCCCACAAGGAATGCGTTATCCTCGTTATCACTCTGCACAGTCGCCGCATGTGGGCGTTTTAATGAGGGGGGAGGAAGAGGTGATTGTCGCACAAAGAGCTCATCTTCGCTTGGTGGTAATAGTTCTTCCAGGTCCTCGCTGTTGTACAAGATCAGTTGTAGTAGTAACATTGAAGCAAGGGGACACACTCATAGACTGGGCCGCGGGCCCGGTGGTAGTCATCTTCCAATCTCTTCAACCTCGCTTTTTCCGCGCTCTCTGCTTTCATAAAGAAAATGTCATCTTCGAAAGTATTTCTACCTGCACGTTTTTTGCGGTTGTACCTTGCCTTGCTTTCCGCGAATTCTTTAGCTGTATCAGCATCCTCATTAGGGTCGACAGTGCTGTTCATCCAAGCCAATTCGTCTTCGGGAATGTTTGCTGCAGGTTTCGCCGCAGAAGCAGTTGCTGCAGAGCCCTGAGGACCTTTAAATATACCTCCCGCTCCCGCAATGACTGCTTTACCCAGCGCCCTCTCGGCATACAACTTTTGTATCTGCAGCAGTTTATCATGGTCTCCAGGCATACGTTTTGTCTTGATATTGGACCGTAACATAGATCCGCTCGGTGCCGACGCCGGTGTCAGTCCGCATAATGCAGATTGATCTGGAAGCTCAACTTGGTTTGGACGCTCGGCAGTGGTGGCTTTAGGGAATGCATTGGCAAGGGTCTCATCTTCGGAGTCTGAAAGTTCTATAACCTCTCGTTGCATTCCAGTCCAAGTCCACTCTTCTTCGGATTCTTGCTTTATTGTACTCAACTTGGTACCAATGTGCGGCTCCTCATCATCGTCGACGAGATTGATGTATTGATCGGGCATCACTTGCCACAAGAAATCCGTCTTCGGTTCCTCTGTTTTGACTGTGGCTGGTTTTTCGACACTGGGAAGGACAACATCCCGATCCTCGGCTTTGATAAAAGCTTGTGGCAAGTTGTAAGGTCCGCTACAAATTTCGAACCTATCTAGGTCAATTATCTCAGCGTTGTCTGGAATACTGACCCGCGGGCGCCGTCGACGTAGTGGTTGCGCAGACGGTTCGGCTGCCCTAGGCGTGAAATCTTCATCGAGATCCAGCAAGGGAAGATCAGGATTGTCATTGGGGAATTGTGTGCCCAGGAGATCCTCATATTCGTCGTCGTCATCATCGAGGCGAAAGAGATGTGGAGACACTACGACGGAGTATCCGTCTTCGGAACTCATTGCGGGTAGGCTACTTCAAATGAAATCAGTGAAGTAACGGGTAAAGTGAGGTGAACCTCAAAATCCCGAATGAGTGAATTGCCTCAAAGTGAGTTCAGGATGCAGGTTGATCTGGACTGCAAGCAAGAAACTAAAGGTAAAAGCGGCAGCAGGTAACGTCAGCAATGAGCGATGAAGATTGGGGTTCTTTCTAAGGGAAGGCGAATGCTATGAAGTATGTAAGTGAGTAGTAAGAAAACCCTAGCTTAAGTCGGAAGGGTATGAATGGATTTAGGATTTGTAAACGATGTTAACTTTGAACGAAAGTTTGAACGACTAGGCTGAAGGTATGTGGGGTAAGAAGGATGGAGGATTATGCGGTAAGATGGTCGTTTTGTTATAGTTGAGTAGGAATTGGTAAACGGTGTCAAGTCCAGACAGGAGTTGTAGACAGATCTGCTGAGGTTGTGTAAATGACAGAAGGATGGGAAATTCTGCCGTACGAGGTATGATTTATGGCAGACGAACGAAGTTGGCCAAAGATTTCTTTTTGTAGAACAAATCAATTATGCTAAAGGTGAGTGGAAGTGAGATGGACGGTGCATTGCGCTATACGGGGTACGTTGCTTGCTAGTTAGACGGAGTATGTCAAAGGTTTCCGTTCATAAGCCAGAAACTCTGCTGGAGTGAAGGTAAGAAGGGTGAGGATTTTGCGATGATAGATATGTCGTATGGTATTTGAACGGAGTATGATAGGTCAAGGCGACTATCATGGAGGTAAGTGAGTGTAAGAAGGATGGAGAACTAGGCCGTACCAGGTACGTTTTATGGGAGCCGAATGAGGTATATCGAAAGTTTCTCTTGTAAAGTGAATCGAATATGATGAAGGTAGGTCAGTGTAAGAAGGCTGAAGGACTATGCAGTACGACGTGCGATTTGAATAGAGGATTTCAAAGTTCTCTATTTTTGGGCAAGATGGAACACCTGATTGAGTGTAGGAAGGGTTGTTAGTCAAGTTTTCAAAGGTGATCGAACGAAGTATGTCGAGAGTTGCTCTTATAAATCAAATCAAGACCAAATCAAATGGGATAGAGATGAGTGGTGTAAGGAGGATGAAGGATAGATGATACCAGGTATGTCGTATGACAGATGAACGGTTACATGTCTTGAGAGTTTCCTTCGATAGAGCCAATCGAATTTCCTGGGGTGGGTTCAGAGAGGTTGATAGGGCGGCACGGTGACAGACATGTCATATAATAGTTGAGCGGAGAATTTCCCGTGATAGACCATGCCGGATATTCTAAAAGTAGGTGAATGTAAGAATAATGGAGGACTGTGCAATGAGAGGTTTGTCGCATAGTCCATGAACGCAGTATACCAAAGATATCTCTCCGTGGACAAAATTGTGACAGGGCTTCATGCGAGACACACGAATTAAGTGTAGGTTTGAGGTATTGGTGCGATAACTGGAAGAAGAACGCCGAAGCTCTCTCTTCATAATTGATTGTAACTTCGCCCTATTAGAAGAGGCTGGAATGTAGTCGAAGACTTGGATGTACATCCTTCGGAGGTGGAGGTCGGAAGTCCAGGGTTTCCTTTAAGATCCATTTGGTATAATAGCTTGTTGGATAACGCAAGGAGTGGGATAAAGGGTTTAACGTCAGTGGATGGACATGCAATAAATGGTATAACGTTGGGTCTAATTTGGAAATAGAGTGATCCATTTTTTCCAGAGGCGACATTAATGTATACAGCCTGTGCGTGGCCGAGGAAATTCATCAAGGGAAGAGATCAACAGTTGGTAGTGTTGCAGTTGGAGTGTTGGTGCACGAAAAATCGTGAATCTTGCCGCCCATTTAGTTGAAAGGTTGCGATGTCCTGATCCGTTTGGATATTTCAAAGCCAAAGCGCATGCCAGAGACTGTCTGTTGATGGATAGCATGTCGAGGGTACGCCAGAAGAGACAGAAGATAGCTCCCCAAGAATTGCATCCTAACATGCCGAAGCGATTATGTATGCTCGCTGCGTTAGACCAGTCAGGTTGTAGATGACGATGCACCAAAACGAGAGCGAAAATTTCAGATGGAAAACTCGCAGATCTTCCATCCTTTCAAAGCCCTCTTCCGCCGAGAGTGCTTACTGATGCAGTGCGGGGATCAGGCACTGATCTCTGTCTTCGAAATGCGGTGCTGCGCAATACGAAGTTGACCAAGACGGCGTGATGTAAGGCGGTGAAGCCCTCATAACGCAGTTTGGACGTACGATAATGATCAAGGCAGCAAAGGATGGGGGGAGGTAGATCGTCAAAAACCCACGAACCAAAAGACCGTCCTCGATAACTCGAGGTTGTAGTAGGTGCTCGTAGATTAGTCACCGCATGACTGCATTCCACGATTCAACACAAAAGAGCAGAGAGGTGCATCTGTCAAGCAATCTTCAGAACCCTAAGAATCGCGAAGGTCAGCGGTGGAAGGTTGGCAAAGGGTACTGTAGCACACGGAAATACAGTGGTACTCAGCAAAGCGTCCGTCTCAGCAGCAGTGAATTACCACTGCCACCCCTACAAAAACCCCGTCCTCTACAGTATGTATGTAGAACCAATTCCTCCGCCACCGGTACCCGAACCAGCACATGCGTACGTTCGGCCGGTCGAAGGGGTTGGGGGCCGAGTTTCGTAGCTATTAGAGACGGTAGATTCGTGTTGTGAAGCTGCTAGCATGGGGCTGTTGTGATAAGACGTGGAACTGTGGAGGGGGAAAATCGAGTTCCATGTCTGTCAGCGTTGCCGGAGGTAGAATGGGTCCCCTCTGCTCAGCGTGGTTTGCTGTTGAGGCACACGATCAGTTTTCCGTTCTACGCTATGAGTGGTTTCCACTTTCCGCAACGCAATTCACGACAACCCTCCACCTCTCACGATCTTCAGCAGCATGATATGAATTCACCTTCAAGAAGTATCAGGCGGCTTCTTAGGCTGGGAAGCTTGAAGATTGAGGTTGATTCTTCTTCTTGTTTTCAAGTGACCGTATATGCAAAGATAACCCGAGATTGTAAAGGAGTACGGGCGGAAAGTTACAAATATGTACATGAACCGCAGACTGCAACGTAGATTGCACGCAGTAGAGTGCCAGAAATGCCAGAGAATAACCACCTGCACCGCAGCACCCTGAAGAAGATCGTTCGCCAAAGGCTAGCAGATGCCTTCATCCACTCGCTGGAGATGGTCTTGCTACACCCAGGCGTTTTTTGGGACAGTAAACGAGTATTCCGGTCCAGTAATAAATGCTCTGTGGGGCATACGAATGAGTTTGTAGCGTGAAATAGGAAATGTCGTTGTGAGTTGGACGGACTTCCCAACGATGGAAGTCCAATATCTAAAAGAAACCGCGAGTTTTGTGTGGCAGAAATATTTAACCTCCTGAGGCTGTGTTTGATGGGTAGTACCTGTGGATCGTTAGACGGGAAAGGGCGAATCCATTTACATGGGCCAACAAACCATGCAGCTATAGCGATAATCATATACAAGGTCATCAAAAGTACGCCTTCGAGCCTAGTAGCATGTCAGCTGTCTTCTTGAAGGGCATCAGACCGGCAATGAATACTGACCAATTCGATTTCCCATCTTGAATAAGATAGTTGACCAGTAAGACAGCAACAAAAAGTATTGCAATCTGGAATCCATCGAATGCCAAGTTCATGTTTTCGTTGCCCAATATCCAGCCTAGCACGACGGCAAACGGAATGACCAGAAGAGCGATCTGCATGCTTGAGCCGATGGCAACCCCAATAGCCAGATCCATTTTGTCCTTGATGGCAACGGTGACAGCAGTCGCGTGCTCGGCCGCATTTCCGACAATAGGCAGGAGGATAAGTCCAACAAAGGTTCGGGAAAGAGTGCCCGAGCCATCCGGAGGGGAAATTAGATTGATAGCAGATGTCATAAACTCGGCGCAAATGCCAACAAAAGCAGTGGATATACCAAGAGTCATAATAGCGACCCATAGCCTCAACTGTGCCTGTTCAGGAGGATCTTCAGAGTTCTGAGACGATGCTTCCTGTGCATCAGGTGCAGCGGGACCTCCCCCTACAGTGGAGCTCATACCACCACTGTTGACGATTCCTTTTTCCGCATCACCGTCAGCGGCCTTAACCTTGCCCTTGATGACTGATCGCTTTTCGGTCTTTGGGCTTGGCGTATTGAACATACTGGCGTGAGATTTGAGCTGGAAAAATAGATATGCTGCGTATGTAAGAAGTAATAGAACGGCAGTTCCTCGCGAGAGACTGGTGATGTTCTTGGCTATCGTTGCGTTTGTAACACCTATGGGTAGGTAGAAGTTAGAATCGGCCTTTGGCTACGAGAGTAGTTCTGCGCTGGGACACCTACCTGGATTGTTTCCAGCTGCCCATGCTTGGAAGGCTGCAGGTATGATCAAGCTGGCAATAGCTAGAGACAGCAAGCTGGAAGATGTCTGTGCCACGGTTATATTGAACTGCTGCTCAACGCGATTGACTCCGCCCCCGAAAAAGCACATTCCCATCACCAAGAGCAGATTGGATAACATGCTCCCAATCAGGGACTCCTGAACGATGTCGACTTGTCCTTGCACTAAAGCAATGATGGAAACGATGAGCTCAACAGCATTACTCATACATGGTTAGCCTGAAGTACCATTGTAGTTGGTGTTGAAACTCACCCGAATGTAGCATTAAGTAGACCACCCAATGTTTCTCCCGTATGAAACGCGATCTCCTCGGTCGCATAGCTAAGCATGGCTGCCAAAGGAATGATAGCAATAAAATTTAGGACGAAAATCGCAATTGGGTTCAAGTGGGCAAAGTGTGCAGCAATGCCAACTGGTACCATAAGGAACAAGATGTTGATCCATGAATTTAATAGGGTTGCCCTGATTTGCCCCATGAACCCAAACTGGCTTTTGTCTTGCTTTGAATTCGACGTTCTCTTTTCTAGTGCTTCGTTGTTCTCCTTATCTTTTTTAGTAAACTTTAAAATATGACCGAACCTCTTCCTAGGTCGACCATCAGTAGCTAGTTGTCCTTCAGGAAGCACTGTAGAGCCACTAATCCCAGCTTCGGAGTCCTGACTGTTCGTGTTCTGATCTGCGCTCCCAGCTAGACCTCTCGTTCTTGGGGCTGCGTCTGCATCTCCTGATAGAGGTGGCATTGTGTCTGCGCGTCGTTGGTCTGGATATTGCTCTTCATTCTCTATCTGTCGATCTTGCTCCATGGAGGATTTGAACGCAGCTTCGGAGCGGTTGCTTGGACGTAAGCCATTCTCCTCATCAATCGCCTGAAGGCTCTTCTTTTGGTAGCTTCGGGATCGTATTTTGCCGAACGGGTTGTAATTGGGATGATCGATATCACCGCTTCTCCACGCCTCTTGTCGCGCGGCGGTTCGAGTTTTATCTGTGCACATATATAAGGTTCAATTCAAGTAATACTGCCACAATTACTTACGCATTCCCGGAGATGGCGAGGCGGATAGAGAAGGAGTGGGGACGAGTGCCAGTAATGGGTAACTGCTGCGAAGTGTCCCTTGGTCAGCCTTGTACCACGCGCGCATTTGATGTGGTTGCCTTACGAGCAGCGAGTAGCCCGGGGTGGACAAGAAGGCAGCGGTAGGCAACCACGCAGTCGAGAGTATTGGAGACTGTTGTCGGAGGATGCGGCTGCCGCCGCAGGTCAGTCGCAACGACGCAGGCTGTGTGTCAGCCGGGCGAATTGACGACGGTGTTGTTTTGTAGAAGGTCGGGTGGGCATGCAGGTCGTGTTTGGTGCTACGAAGAGTCTCTAGGATATCTTTGATACAATAAGTACTGTGGTTCAAAACTGTGTGGCGGTGATGATGCGTTGCCTCTCTTACCTTAAGGTAAGATTAGACGCCCCGTGCGGCAAAGCGTGAGAATGTGGAATATGAGATATGAGGTTTGTCACTTGTGGTATGAGTGCTGTATGTTTTCTTTGAAAGAAAAGGGCGAAGGTCACGCATATTAAAAGTCTTGAATCCAGTCGATGGCCACTTGTCACGTCCGTTTGTTGGCGTACCTTAAATCCTTAATTAGGGGGGCAATCATTCACATCCGTCCGTCTCCTAAACCGGCTTTGTTTACAGTAGAGCCTTGGCTGCTTGGCGACTTAAATTCAAGTAATCCGCAATTGGTAGTGAAACAACGGGTAAAAAAGGTCTTGGAACTATCTTGGCCACTGTGAAAGGTCACAGTATCTACGGAGTAAGGTACTGTGGTACGGAGTATAATTTGATGAATTGTCTGGCGGCAAACAGTGCAGTTCATGATTCCACTCCAATTAGAATACCGTACATATCAGATCTTCGTGACGTCATTGGACCCCCGAAAGCGCTTCTTCCTGTGTAAAGTGCACTTACCTAGGTAGGTAAGTGCTTCGACTTCTTGCGCTATACCTTATCCAGAACGCGGCGAAGAAACAAACCCCCCCTCTCCCAAAAGCGATCGAGGTGATTCACCAACCACGTCAAACCCCAAACCCAAACCCAAACCCAAACTAGGTCTTGTACCCATCTTCACCTTTACCCACATTACCTGTGTACATCAGGCATGTAAAGCATTTGCTTGATGAGATTCGGTGAATGCGAATGCAATGAATGATATTCCATAGGCTCCAGTGCTATGGCTTTGTTTCCAATTAGGTATCACCACACTGGAATTCACCGTCCTTATGAATCTTGGTATCGAGCATCATGAGCGGGCGAGAGGGCGGCGTTCCCGCGGATAGCTGTAAAGCTCGCACATTTGCCACGTGTGCCAAGTTTGAATAGAAAGCTCCGCGATTAGGCAAGCAGTACCATGGGTCCCGAGGCCGCCGGTGGTGATGAAGTACCTACAAGGCCTTCAAAGGAAGGACAGGCACCCAGATTACCGTTCCGACGTTTGTGCTCGTTGTCCCTCCACGATGCAAGCTCCTTTACCGAAGATATACTGGTGAACACTTCCTTGTTTCCAGCCCAAAGCGTCCGTGCCGGTGATATTATGCAGATTGTCGCGGTGGATGGCTTCGAGAAGCATAACAGCGACGCCATTGAGAACTTTTACGTTGACACAAGTCGAACAAAACCAACAGGTGAAGCTGAAGGAGGAGACAGAAACACCCCTGCACCCTTGATTAACTTACAGAATTACGATGCTCTGCTCGATCCAGAGAAAACTAACATATTCGTGGTTAAGAGCATGGGCCCTGAAATGCTGTCAAAGCAGCCAAGTATAGAGGTCGGTCACCATCATAGATCCTTCCAAGATTGCCGCTGAGTATGACCAATGATCGTCCAGGTATCCGTCTCTCTTCAATTTGCCATTGCGTTCGGTCTCAAAAACCACAATCAAGTCCTGCTCTCAACTGTAAGTAGACAGTCAGATCATACCCCAGGTTGTTCTTGACAGTATTCATCACCTACTGACTCGCTCGTAATAGGTAATTCAACAAGACTATTACGCCTCGCACGTAGAGATCACCTTCCGTGACGAGTACCTTGCTCGAGCGGACATGTGGCGTTTAGTCGTCGCCGAATTAGCGAACAAGTGCGTTATCAAAGGGCAAAGAGTTGTGTTCATGGGCACTATCAAAGCTTTAGTGAAGGCTGTATTCGTTCGAGGTCAAAAAGTAGGATCTGCATTTTTCAATGCTGCTACGAAACCAGTATTTCGTAGCGAATCTGCTCGTTATGTACTCTTCGTTCAAATGTCAAAGGAAATGTGGGACTTCGACGCAGATGGCAGTGGCGAGATCATGTTTAATAAGGCCATTAATGGGTTTCTACCCGAGCTGTTCAAGCGGTGGAAACATATAAAAGCCAGACACCTGGTCACTATTGTGCTTTTTACTAGACTGGAATACAAAAGAGGACTTGCTAGGGGATTTACGCATCCCGAATGGGATGTGAGCGATCCAAGTATGAAACATGTCACGGGAGACAGCTCTTACAAAGACTTTTACCGCGTTGTCGTTAGCGATATGCCAAGTACCGAATGTTCCGATATCCTCTCTCAATTAAAAAAGGAGTTCAAGGTATTTTTGAGAGACGTCTCCATTCGAAAGCCGGCGCCACAAGATCATCTCTCCCTTGGGACTGGACTTACAGCAGCATCTGCGGATCTTCCAGACTATGTTATAGCTGGGCGGCCGTCTGCCGCTATACGAGGTAACATACTCGAGGCAATCAACCTTGCATCGTCGCATTTCTCTTCTGACTACATCGACCGCGACCTCGTCAAAACTGGCGTATCAATTGCTGTTATTACACCTGGCACAGGCTTGTTTGAGGTAGATTACAATTTACTTGTCAAGACTACTGATAATCTGATCGAGAACGGGATCGGGATAGATCTAGTTTGCCTCTCGAGGATGCCGTTGCACTCTGTTCCTCTATTCAAGTATCGAGAGCCACGTCTTGAAGTACTGAAAGCAACGCCGCAATCTCACGATTCTCACGGGCCCCAAGAAGATCCTATGGACACTCTCGCCAGTGCGAACAATTATGGTTCCATAGCTAGCACGTCTGTAACCAAAGGCGGTAATTTTCCACACACAAAAAGTCCATTCCGGTCAATCACCAGCGAATGGCTTTACGCCATTCCACATTGGGTTGATGTGTCGTTCTGGGTACTAGCTTCGGATGAGGGCGGTCTCCAAGCTATTAAGGCCAGGAAACCCTCTGGCCGATCTCAATTAGTGGAACATCGACATAAGGCTTTTGTACCTAGAGTCAGGATGTATGAGCTACAGATGATGGGTGTGATGGAGAACGCCACGAGTAGTCTTTCAACCCCTTATCTTTCGATGCCTTGGAAGGCCACGCGAGGTCGAACGAAGAAAAATTGGAGGAAAGCGGCATCAAAATCTCGAACTGCTCTACAAAGCGATAGTCTTCATCCTACGCATTCTGGCAGGTCCGCTAATCATGTAAACGTCCGACCGCGTGGATTGTCAATATCCACGGAGTCTACAGACGAAGAGGCATCTGGCGAGGTGGGATATGTGATTCAGTGGATGGATTACTATGACGAGGCAATCTTCCAGCATCAAGGTCACAGCTCTGGTGCACTGAACAAAGATCTGCAACCAAAAGCTTCGTACCACACGTCGCAATCATATCAGTTCCGTAAGTTCGGCCCGATAAACGGCGGATCTTCACCTAGCGAGCACTATCTATCCCCATACGATAAGAAAGGCTTAGTTGGAAGAGGGTTCTTAGACCGTGAAACAAAGGAACGAGACTCCACCCAAGCTATGTATACTAAACGGGCAAGTATTCGAAATACCAATCCAAGCTCTGACAACTCCCACCTAGTACCAGCCAGACTCTCGAGACAAATCAGCTTTGGACTTCGTGGGTTCGGTGCTGTACCACCCAAGGCTATCGCGAGCACTGAGCTCTCTTCTGAACATGCCAAATCGGCAGCTCTTCTGAGTCGTGGAACCCAGCCGGCCACAGCTACAAAAGGCCCGGGTAGAGAACCCTCGACGCGCAAAGCGGTCGTACCTCCACAGAGAGCGAACAGCATTGGCTCCGACGAACGTAGTCTTGTAGGCCAAGAGGCAGCTCTCACTGTTGGCGTTGGTCTCCAGAACTCTTCCAGCCCCATTCCGATCAAGAAACCCATGTTGACTCGTATCACTGGAGAATCTGGTACATCTGTCTCTCGTCGGACCACAGATTCTATTCGCGCGGACCAATCCCGTGTGACACTTGAGATTCTAGATCGCTCTATACTTGAAGAGGAGAACTCATCTTTGTTGGAGATGGCCGCTCGTGGTGGCGCTGACGACAATTTGAAAGAAGCGTATGCCAGCAGTGCCATTGCGCCTTGGTTGACGATACTCAATCCATCGAATCCACACAAGACAGATATCACTTTAGCTGGCCGCTTGGGCCGCTGGCAGCATGTGTTCCCACGTCCTTTACGTACTTCAAAATTCAAATGGAAGTCACTGTGTTCTCCAGCCGCTATACCATTTACAACGGAAGATTTTCCTACGGCGGATCGACTTACTGCAGGCTATCGAGAAACATCGTACCACATAGACTTCTACGAAGATGATATATCTGAGCATTCTAGACCTCGAGGCTGGCGTCTGAGGGAGATGATAGCGTTCCGCTTTTCCCAAGGGTTTCAGGTCGTGGTAGGTCCAAACCTTGCGAAAGCCATGGGACCACAGTCCTTTGACATGTTTGACCTTTTCGCCAACGGCGACATTCCTAAAAGCGACAACAAGATTTTCATGTCCAGAGGCAGTGTCGTACACCAAATCTCAACCGCGGAGCCCAACAAAATCGAGGTAAGATGCTTTTCGCGAGAACCCGCGCCATCAGCGCAGGCGAGCATTGGGGCGCAAACACCCCTATTATACGGGCCTTCAATTAGAACGATGCTGGATGACATGTACGTTTCTCAAACTATCAGGATTGGTTCACAACGTCAGGAACTCAATTGGGAGAAGGTTGACCATTTTCTCGCTGGTCATGAGAAGCAGCAATCCGATCAATCCGTGGATAATCTTCGCTCGTGGCGTGCCCGCTTCGTCTTAATCCCCGTAGAGCCCCCGTCGAGTGCCCGCCGTTCACTCCAGCCAGTCAATGAAGATGATGAGGAGGAAATACGCTTGGAAGGTATTAAAAAGTTGACTCAAGTCTGGCAGCGGTTTCGCTATGTTCATCCTGACGAACGACGATTCCAAGCCACAAGTCGGAAACGCAAAGATCCGAATCCTTTGGATATTATATACCAAACCAGGAATCCCTCCGCAATTGTTGCAGCAGAGTTGGACAGCACAGGAGAGAGTGACTCATCGGGAAGACCAGTACAACTGCTACCGGAGACAGAACTTTACCAGCGATCAAATTTAAATCTTGCATCTCTCGCTCAGACCATTCAAGGCGAGAAGGGCGTTCGAATGATGGACAGAAGGTGGCATTGGAGATTACATTACAACTGCTTCATTGGATTCGAGCTGACCACCTGGCTTCTGCAAAACTTCAAAGACGTTGAGACGCGTGATGAGGCAACTGAACTTGGCAATGAGTTGATGAAAGGCGGACTCTTCCAACACGTAGAGCAGAGACACAACTTTCGAGATGGGAATTTCTTCTATCAAGTCGCCAGTGACTACCGCCCGCCTCGTCCAGAATCAAGAAGCAATTGGTTTGGGTCGCGAAGAGCGGACAGATCAGTACCTCCAACACCAGGATCAGAAGGCACAAGCAGAGATATTCCTAACGCGCCAGAATCACGCTCTAGTTCAAACAATGACCCTTTTAGGGAGACAGAGCCAACAACACCTACCCCCGGTAAGAGACGTCTGGGCATTGCTTTAAGCAAGTCATTGCTGTACGATGTTGATCATCGAAAGAGGTCTTACAGACCAGAGCTGATCAATCTTCATTACGACCGGCTACATAATCCAGACAATTGTTACCATATCCGCATTGAATGGATGAATACTACTTCAAAGCTCATCGAGGATGCAATCGTCTCATGGGCTACATCAGTGGATCGGTTTGGACTACGTTTGGTTGAAGTTCCTATCAGCGAGGCATCCGCCGTTACCGATATGCATCCATTCCGAGCACCGTACATGATTAAGCTTACAAAAGAACCACCCGGTAAGCAGCCACAGGACTACTTTGATGCTACATCGTTTGCGCCTGTTCCACAGGTAGACAAACATGTGTACCAAAAAGAAATCATGAAGAAGTTTAATTTTGTACTTGACTTCGAGGCTGCGAGGGACTTCCCCTCCGATGTCGACGTCACTTACTCATGGGGCAAGCCCAACTATCGTTATCCGCAGTATATCCACCGTTCTGGAGTAGTAATCGCCCAGATTACGGATGAAGGCCACTTCCTCCTTCTGGCAAATAGGCTCTACAACAATCGTAGTGCTGCACCGGATGCCGGGAAGCAAGACAATAATGACATACGAGACAGAGTCCGCTTCATGCCAGCAAGAAGCGGCAATCATCGTGGCTCCCCTCGTTCTTCGCCTTTTTCCTCGCCGCTTGTTCGCGCAACCCTTGATATGCCCGCTTCCACATCTGGCGTTACCAAATCTGCTCCAAACACGGTTTTCTCGACCCCAGAGCAGATAAAAGCAGATTTCGAAGCCTTCTGTCATGATTCCGCTGCCCTAAGCAGGTTCTACGATGAAGTCCTTAGCAAAACTTTGTCTCCAGCCCCGAACACACCCTTTATGGAAGCCAGTATTCCAGCATTAGGACTGCCGCCAAGCTTGACATTGAAAGAAGGATTACCGGCGTCAAGGAGCAGCGTTAAGAAGGGCGAACCGGCTGGGAATGGGAGCCCAAGGTCTGGAGCAGTTGGTCTGGGTTGAGGAACTTAGATAGAGCCGCGACGCCCGCGCAATGTCTGCCCATAAAAATGTTCAAATTGCGATAGCTTGTTAGAAACCTGTCGCTAAGAAGATTCCATAAATAAGTAGCCACTCTCATTGTGGCTGAGGCCACGGACTGACTACCTTAGCTAAACACTACTATGTACTAGTAGTCTGGATTTCCATAGGGTTGTTGGAACAACCGAAGGATTCGAAGGAACCACTATTCTAAGGGACGGAAAACAGAACCAATCACTTCGCCGAACGAGAACAACCATAATTTCCACCGACCGCCTGCCACGCCTGCCAACTCTCTTTTCTGCTCCGCCCGTCGAAGATGGCCGTCACGTTCCTCGACGCGACGGAAGAAAACCTTGGTCGTCGTTGTTTTAATCCGTGTTGTTTGTGACTGTGCCACGAAGGATGGGATCGTTGAAGGTATACTCTATTTATGCTCTATTTAATCAACTTTGACCGTTTGCTAAAGAGATACGGAGTAAAGAGATTTGACTGCTTTCAAGCCGCCAGCTTGAGTCCAGCTAGTTCAAGCCCACACCGTGAGCAACCTTAATTCTTGACACTGCCCTTCGCCCCACCGACGCTTATGTCTACGGGCGTGATGGTCGTGAATTGTTATGCCTCGTAGGGTTATGAGGACCGCAGTTTTCTGTTGGTATTAGCTGTTGCTGAGCTTCAAATTTAGCATATTTCTGCCTAGCATTGTCCATACATATACTGCCGTCGATCTCTTTCATTCCATATCAGCCAGTTCTTGATTCTTTTTTCCCGTTCTGATCAAGAGTTATCCTTGAACCTCAATATGTTGTCACTCAGCAGTGCATTGTTCACCTCCATCCTACTATGTCTTCACGTCAGTGCCATGTCAGAAACGCAGAATTGGATAATAGCAAAGATAAAAGAGCTCGGTAGTGGGACCTCCATTGCGAATAGTACAGCATATAATACCACAAACCCATTTTTCACAGGAACTTCAGACATTCCGGTTGAGACAGTTACCCTGCCACTGGACCATTTTGGCAAGAATACTGGTAAGCTCAGATTGCCTTGTCGTGGCATTCATTCCTTTGTTCGGAAACTTCTATAGTACCCTCGTCGCTAACCTATATCTATAGACACATTCAGCAACCGATTTTGGGTGGCGGATGATGTTTATCAACCCGGTAGCCCAATATTTCTCTTCGATGGAGGAGAAGGGGATGCCTCTACTCTGGTATTCGATACACTCCAGAACGACTCGTCTCCGCTACGGCAGATGATGCGGCAATTCAATGGGATGGGAATCGTCTGGGAGCACCGATACTATGGCGGATCTCTACCTGGCCACAATCTCACGGTCAACACCGACCAGGCAGAGCTCCAGTACTTGACCGTTGAACAGGCCCTCGAAGACGTCGCACACTTTGCTCGCAACTTTACGCGAACCAATCACACCGACCTTACACCGGACAAGACTCCATGGGTATTTGTTGGTGCATCGTACCCGGGAGCACGCGCTGCCTGGATGCGCAATTTCTATCCAGACGTAATTTTCGCCTCTTACGCTGCTTCCGCCCCCGTGCAGGCGCGAGTCGATTTCTCATCATACTACGACCAGGTTTATCGCAGCATGGTTGCCAACGGCTTTGGCAACTGCACCAAGGATATCCACGCCGCAGTCAACTACATCGACCAAGTCCTCGACGGTAGCCCATACCATGTCGGCAACGATACCTCCGAGGCTGGCCGGAACGTTACAGCGCTCAAGGAGTCTTTCCTGGGCCAAGGCTACGGCAACGGCACCAATTACGGTTTGGCAGGCTCGCTCACCTCCGATATCCCCGGGGATTTCCAATACTACGGACTTGAGGGTCACGCCAGCAAAAACACCTCCGGAATCCGCGGCTTTTGCGACTACATCAGCACCGATCCCGATACCAACCAAACCTCCGGCAGCGACGGCTGGGCCAAGGAGAAAGGCGCCAAGTGGACGACCAACCGCTGGGCCTCGTACGGCACCTGTGCGAATGGCGCCTGTGGGACTGGTGACGGCCTGGTCCAAGATTCCGACAACATCGCCTGGTCCTGGCAAACCTGCACCGAACTCGGCTATTTCCAAACCGCAAACCTTGGCCCCCACCAGATCTCCTCCAAATACAACTCCCTCGCCACCGCCTTCCAAATGTGCCAGGCCCAATTCTCCAACGCCTCCGTAACCTTCCTCCCCGCATCCCCAGACGTCGACGGCTTCAACGCCCGCTTCGGCGGCTGGACCATCCGCCCCAGCAACGTCTACTGGAGCAACGGCGAGTTCGACCCTTGGCGTTCCCTCTCCCCCATGTCCACCGAGTCCTTCAGCCCCAATTACCCCGTCTCGGACACCCCCATCCCAGGCTGCCTGTCCAACGCGACTGAGCTCGCCAACAGCACCCACGACCCGCAAAGCGTCTTTGGCTACGTCCTCCCAAATGCCGAACACGCCTTTGATTTTTCCGCCCGCTCTGGCAATTATAGCGAGCAGTCGCTGGATCACAGCCACCAGGACTTCTCCGGCGCGCTGCAGGAGTGGTTGAAGTGTTTCCAGCCCGGGAAGAACGAGAAGGGTGGGACAGCAGGGAATGTTGGCGTTAAGCCTGCCACTACCTCCATGGGATCGCCGTCGAAACCGCAAGCCACGGGTTCAGCAACCGCGATGCCGACGGAGATGGGTGCCGCGCCGAGGCATAAGGCCGGATCATTTGTTGGGATTGTCGTATTGGCCGCAGTTTGCATGGTTGTCTACTAGCATCTGCATGAGATGTGTCCTTACCAAGCCTGGCGTTTCGGAGTAACCCCCGCGGGGAGTCCATCGAACGATTATGATATCCATAGATTAAATATAGATTAATACACTGCAAGAAGTTTCATCGATTAAGTCGACCATCATCACATCAAAACCTCAAAAATGAATTCATCAAGGGCTTGCTTGCAGAACAAACCTCTGGTTTCCCCCCGCTCTTTACCTCAAAGCACCAGGGACAAAACAGCGATTCTTCCGTTAGACTATGTACATAGTGTCAGTAACAAATATCGCCCCCCTCCCCTACTGTGTACCACCCCCCCCACCTGACGACCCAGCCATCTCACCAACCCCCCTCCCCCCCAACCACGCAGAAAAGAAGCAGCCAGCCAAGCGATAACTCAGCCCGCGGTAAAACCAAAAAAAAACCGTCACTTTCACACCCGCTCCAGGGACCTTTCTCGGAAATAAGCGAACAGGAAGCCACTATCTATATTTCTCCCGGAAAAACTAAATTTCGAAAGTTTTTCGGCTTGTCGATATGCTTCTTTTTGGGAGGAGGAGGAGGGGGTGTGAAAAGGGTTCAAGCTGGGGGTTTAAAGGGAAGGGAAGTTGAGGATGGAGCTTTTGGACTGAGAAGTTGAGGGTGTGGTTGGGGGGGTTGGAGGGAGGGCGGAGGGCATGGGTGTAGGGATGTGGTGGTGGGGTGTGAGAGGAGTTTTTTTGGGGGGCGGGGGCGGGAATGCAGGTTGGAGGGGTCGGAATCGAACGGCAAAAGCCCCCTGTGGACAGGCAGGAGGAGGAGGACGAGGAGCCTGGGTCGGAAACGGCTGGGATGCTGGTTTAGCGCGGTTGTTCATTGTAGCCGAGAGCGAAGGGTTGGGGAGATGGTGAAGTAGTGAATTAGTGGGGTGGAGGAGGAGTGGAAGGGGCGTGTAGTCGACGGCGTAGACGAAGGGAGCGCTTTTGGGGGGGGGGGGCGGGTTGATAGATTTCTTGTTTTACGGATATGTAGGAGTGGAATGAAGGGGATGGAAGAGTCTTCAAAGTATAATGGAAGCGCGTCATGGTAGCACACACACTGCACTCATGCATTGAGTGTCCTGAACTGAGACATAGCAAGACCGCAACAGACGCATCCTTGAACCCCCCCTCCTGCAAATCATAGCCTCCCCTCCCATCACCATCTCCTCCAAGCGATTGCAAGAATACCAAAAAACCCTTAACCGCAGCACAGCTTGTCTATCCAAAGAAGGGCAGGAGGAAGAAATCGCGAGAGAAATCCGTCCTCTCTTGTTTCCCTCGATTCTTCTATCTATTTCGCCGAAGTGTTAAGGAGTGAAATTCCTGTTTGTCAGCCGTGGGGTGGTTGCGCTAAGGGGAGAGGAGATGGGGTTTTCGAAGGGGGTTGGGGTCTTGAGGGGGAGGTGAGGAGTTGATTTGTGATATAGCAACTGAATGGATGGGGAATCCTCGTCGATGTGCTTAATTGAGGGAGAGGTTATCTCGTGGCTGCGGGGTGTAGGGAAAGAGATGAGATGTCGGTGGGTGGGTGGGGGGTGAGGATTGTGTACGAGTTCCTTGTATAATAACTCATAGTGAAACCATCTTCCAGGCAAATGATGTTCTTTGTTTATTTGGAGCATGAGTCATGGACAAGAAAGACGATGGAGAGTTCGTGGACCGGAACAATTGTTGGAAATATGTTTGTAGTTCGGATGATCAGGATTCGAATGGAGAGATATAGCATTGAGGATATCTGAACATTTGAGTCTATTACAACCATGATGATAAAGACGAGTTTTAAAAGCGTCGTTATAAAAATCAACACAACGGCATAAGCCCGTTCAAAGTGACACTGTGGATAAGAATATCAATCATTCGTTTCGTTCCTGTTCCTGTTTCTATTTCTCTTTCAGACTGAATGATAGGTATTTGTTGGGCTTGAGGCTGAGGTTTTCTTCTTGTAAAATGAAGAATATCAGATTAGAAATGTGTAATTGCAATATTACCGAGCACCCTTTCGACTCATCAAAATTTAGAATCTGTCTTTCTCTGCATTTTCGATTCTCTTTCGTATCCCTTATCGTACGGTATAGGCAGTCGTAAGGTTCTTGTTTTCACTTGGACACTAGACGGGAACCGGTGCACCAGCTTAGATGTGGGCTTCATTACAAAGGTGTCGTTGAGCCATCGTACATCCTCCATGTTGAGCTATCTACAACCCCTCCTGCTCTTTCCCCCCTTTAGCAACCGTTGTAATCATTAAGCATTAGAGCCGTAAAGCTTTCTATCCCCCATGATAAGCGCATCTCGGATCTCCCAAAGAGTCCAGAGGTCTTAGATCCGTTCACGCCAAACCTCCATAGATCAAAACTGCCCACCGGGGTATCACTCGCTGAAGCGCATCACAAATCCACAGACCCCTACTCCTATTTCTCCCTCACCCCTGCAGCCCGGCCACATCACCTAGCCACCTCCTCACTCCCTCCCTCAAACTACTATCCGGCATCCCACCGGTCTTCCCCCTTGCCTCCCATTCTTTCCCCTCCTTAGCCCCATCATTCCGGTGCTCCAGCTCGGTGCTCACACTCATGGCAACTTGCTCTAACGCGCCCAGAACCATTTTCCTGCACTCGCTTCTCGGCACCTCGAGCGAGGGGCTGCTTTCGGGGACGCGGGATGATTCGCCGTGGTTGCTGGGGTTGTGGCTGTTGAGGCGAGATGGGGAGGGGGTACGAGAAGGAGCGCGCGAGGAGTGGCCCGATTGCGCGAGTACGCGCTCGACGGCATCGATGAGGGTGGCGTCGAGATCCATGATATGGGATTCATGGATGCGTTCGATTTCTCCCAGTGGCGTCGAATCCTCAGGCGTGGAAGGAGAGCGTTTTACCACGGCACGACGTTGTAGACACAGACGTGTGACGGAGAAATTAGTAGTGTCTGCTATGAGTGTGGTGCAGACGTCCGTCCATTTCTGAGACTGAGCGCCGGCTTCTTCAGAGGGAACACCAAACGGTGGGATCTGATGTGGCTCAGAGCGCATGGAGCACTTGATGTCCTCTTTCAGAGCGTCGTAGGGCCGTACAGCTTGTAGAGCAAAATCTTGATGATATTTCTTCAGCCAACCGCCAATGTCAATTGCAGGCTCAGATCCCATCGAAGAGTCGTAGGTTGAAGGACGGGTATTCGTCGACGATCGATCGTTTAAGCTGCTGGCGGCGGTTTGTGAACCTTTTGGAGAGCTTTGTGATGAGGCGAAGGAGGAAGAGTACGAGTTTGTCATCGGGATATCTACGTCAACGACGCCATCACTTTCATCAATGGATAATTTAACCGGAAAGTGATCTGGTTTTGGCCTCTCAGGAATGTTCTTCGCAGGCGTGGTTGATTGGTCAGACAGTTGGTAGCCGGCTATGTTTTCTGGTGAGCCCACGAGGGTTGCATTCTGCAGATCAGCTGGTTTCGGTGTATTGCCTTCTATAGAACTTCGGGCCCTCGAAGCTTCCACTTCCTCCACCATTCGAGCCAATCTATTAGTGGGCCGTGGAACACCAAAATCCTTAGGGACGCCAGATATTCCGAGGCCTTCCTGTGATGAAGCCAAGGCATCACTATCATCAGTGGACGAATTCCGTCTTACGCTCCAAAAATCACTGAGCATGCTGCCCCAACCTCTTGATGACTGTGAACCCGAGGTCACCTGGACTCGATCATTGCTCTCTGACCGAGTAAGTGTATGTTTCAAAGATAAAGATGCAAGACTTCCACTACTACCGGGTCTTGGCTCAGCTGATGTACCCATCCATGGTTCTTTCGAGTAGCTGGAGAAGTGAGGAACCGGCACAGTAGGATCCGGCGTTACTGTGGCGGTAGTTGTAGTACTACTTATACGGGTCATTGCGCCATTGGAAATAATAGGCAGAGGCAGGGTCTTAATTGACCTAGCATCTGATGTTCGACGACCATGCTGTGGAACCCTAGGATCACTACTACCGAAGTCTGGACCGGTAAAGCTGATAGATCTCTCGTGCGGCCTAGTGTTGATTCCAGCCCGGCTTCCTCTGGTCCTCCTATTGATCGATCGACGTAAAGTCTGTTGTCGAAGCATTGGAACACCGGATGGCGGTGATTGGGAGTAGCCGGCATTTGACAAGGATGAAGCAGGTCGAAGCATTGCATCGTTACTTCGATAGTGGTGGGCACTTGGCAAGAACGCAGAGAGTAAAAAGATTAGTCGTCTGGAGGCCATCTTGTCCGCAGAGACAATGACAGTACGGTGCTGGATCGTACTGATTTCTCGTAGCGAACCTCGAAGAAGCTGCGTATGCCGGCACCGATACCAGCTAGGTCCAAGGGAGTCCAGCCATTCAGTGTGGGAGCCGAGGAACGCAGTCAGGAGGTTGAAGAAGAAGAAATTTTGCTCTCGCCCTCCAGCCCACCGTCCGACCCAACGAGCTTCTTCTCGCCACATGCCCCAACGACCTTGACCGGCAACAACTCGCCTGATCTTCAAAGCAAGCGCGACCCGCTCTCCAGCAGCAGAAGCCTCTTGCTGGACTTCATCACATTGCTGAAGTGCGCCAGTGTGAAGCTGCACAGTTCGCTGCGAAGGTTGCTTTGTCTTCTTCAGCTTCAGATTTGTTTGTGTTCTGCTAACGCTACTACAATTGCCATGAGAATGTGTCGTAAGGAACGGCGCCGTAGCGTTCTCTGAGATCTTTGATAATAGGTCGTAGATTCTGCTCCGGGCTACTATTTCGAGCGATGAGATCGCTCGCGTTAGTATATTCCAATGTGCAATGACATGCTCCAAGTTACGTTCGGCATTGTTTACACACGCAAAAGATTCGGAAGGATCCCCCCGAGGCAGGGTGCTCATGAGGGACGTTATCGGATTAGAGGAAGTAGGAGGCGCAACCGAACGCTGCTGAGTAGGGGGTAGTTGTAGCACAATGGCGACTGCGTAGGTAGGGGTCTTCAGCTGATTCGCCTTCTCAGCCTTTGCCAATGGAGCTTCTGCCTCAACATTCTTGGAAATGGCAGTCTCGCTTGTTTGCTCGGAGGGAAGGGCCAATATAGGGTCTACAGTAAACAGCCTAGTGATTAAGATGGACGTGCTTCTGGGTCGTATCGTTTGTGGATCTGTCTCTTCGGCTATTGATAAAGATAACAATTGATGCAGATCTTCCGTAGTAGTTGATCGTTTCAAGGGCGTGCGTTTCTTTGCAAAAATACGCGCATTAACTGGTTCTGGCGTGGTTTGGATATACCCTCCGCCGTAGGCAACATCGGAAGACCCGGCCGGCTTGATGTGTAATTTTGTGCTGGAAACCAGGGGGAGGCCGGTGGACCCAAACATGCATCCCAGTAAAGCTTCCGTCTCCTCACGAGTCTCTCTGACAAGACGACCTTGAGTAGTTTCACCTTCGCTAGTGGCGGGTCTCGTAGAAGATCTCTGCAGCCTGGGATTGCTGAAGGCTCCCTGAGGAATTTCGGGAGAGCGAGGCAGGATTGGCGATGTGGTTGGAGACGGAGATTGAGGACTTTGTACTAGCGAAGGACTTCGACTATGCCATTTCTTTGGTAAGGCGCGCGCGTTGCGCCCAGCTGAGCTGCGTCTTATGAGATCTGCTTGCCGGGACTCTTCTTGTTGGGCCTCAAATTTGACTGCCTCATTTGCGATTCCTTGTCGTGCTGCGTGCACAAGCGGCGGCGGTTGAGAGTCATAGAGAATCCGAGGCTGTTGGGAGAGTACATTGCCGTCCTGCGCTATGATTATCCTAACGTCCCGAGGGCTTCGTATATCCAAACCACCCCAGTCGTCAGGCCTATTGGCAGCAAGAGCAGCGGACGAAGGATCGGTGTGTTGTAGAGGATACGTGTGACCTTGCGCTTGTCGCAAGGCACTGATTTCCGGGAAAAGAAGGTCGAATGTGTGGGCTTCCTCCGTTACCGACTCGAGCGGTGAATGTGATCTCGGGGAGTGTGGAGCTGCTGAGGCAGGTGTTGAGTGGAATAGCCGATGCAGACCGGAGACAGGAAGTTCCATGAACATTGCGAAGGTTAATTGATTGAATCAATATGCTGGGGTGGATCCTAGCACTACCGCTGCCCGCGACACAACTCCAGCTGCACATAATTAATTACTGCCATTGTTTTCTTTCTGTAAGAGTCCAAGAGCCGGCGCGTCGTCTGGTGGAGGAGAGGAGAGGAGAGGAAGATTGAGCTTGACAAGATATGCTGGCTCTATTGTCTGATAACGTTCCTGAGGCAGTGGCGGTGTCTTCTGATCCAACAACACAGTGAGCAGGCGATTGGATAGTCCACATGCGCCGTCAGTACGACGTAAAGCTTCAAATGGGAACAGAAACCGAAAAGACGGTGAAGACGTGAGCTAACGTTTTTCGGATCTAACTCACTACTACCTCCGACGTGCCTCGGACTTATGAAGTCACGGGACACAGGAGTACGAGAACTTCATTAGGGTTACAATCATGAATCTATCTGTTAACAACTGACACATGCGAATGGAATCAACGCTCAGCGGATGGAGTAATATTCATGTGATGTAAACAAGTAGGTATCCTGGTTGTCTCCGTATTGCAACGGCATCACTTTATATCACACGCAAGGCAGACTTGAACCTGCAGCCCCCGGCTTGAGATGGAGGTACTCAGGGCGCTGCTTTTGATGGAGTATATAGTTTGCTGTAATCATACAGGGGAGGCGTGTTGTACCGCACTCCACCAGCTGTTATCGAGCTGCGATCTCAAAACGCATTCGTAGCTCTTGAACGTATCCCTTGAGCTCCGTGGTTGGTTCAGACCAGTTGATCCGCTTGAGATCATTCCCCTGTTCCCCAACGGCTAACCAAATTGCATCTGCAGCTGTGTTCCGAATCTGTGCCGTGAGGATTTAGTAGCTGTACTGTTGGAGACTTCGATATAGAAGAGTTGGGACAAACCTTTGGGAACGGATGTAAAAGCATGGCACATAGTCTGCTGAGTGCTTCCTTTCTTACAGCGTCCATAGTGGCAAGACCTGAGTAGACATACACAACAGCTTCTAATTTACGGACACTCTTGGATTTGTAGTGTGTCTTTTGGACGAGGTTGAGTGTGTCGAGCCACCTTTAGTGTCTTAGTCATGAACACGTATATATGGTTGAACAGAACTTACGGTAGGTCTTCGGACTGAAGACATTGCATAATCCCGGCATCGAAAAGAAACCCAAGAGTATCCAACGCCGGGACGATGAGTCTTTCATTAGATATGCTTCCTCGGATGATGCCTGTAAAACATTTGCAAAACAAGATAAGCTCATGTACTTCGAGTTGCCCGACGTAATGAACCAAGGCTGCTCTAGACGACTGGAGAAGAGACTCAGATCCGGCACCAGCGGAAGTGAGATAACCTTCTAGAAGACGCGTCCTGACCCAGTCAAGACAGCATAACGATAGCAGTTGGCGAAAATACACCTCTCTCGATGTGTCAGATACGTCCAAAAATTGACTACGTGACGTGTGGGTTAGTTAAATCTTTAAACAAGTTGGCATTGTCTTACGTGGGCAGAGGAATCTGGCTCCCGAAGGCAGCCCAATGATCTTTTAAAATAGCCCAAGCTTGGAAACGGACTTTGTCCAATTTTTCACAAGCAAGACCGCATACTCTGGCCACCAGCTCTCGCATTGCTTCTTGGCCTCCGAGAAGATCATACTTCAGTGCCACCCCGACAGCATCAATGGCTTCCACTCGGACCATAGACCCGACATCCCCTCGTTGGTCAGTCGTGTAGTCGTTGAGACAAGTCTTCAGTACTGCTGCTATAGGCGCAGTCATTACTATCCCACATTAGTAGGTGAGCTAAGTTGGTAAATAATCTCTTACAATTGCAAGTAAGTACTCCAGAAGTCAAGCTCCGGATAGCAGCAACCCGTGACTCTATCTCGGTTTTCGGCCCAGTCTGAGATAGGAGACCGTTTATAATGGTCTGCTGTATTTCTGATATAACCTTTGCATCACTAGCATGGAAATAATGAAACACCAAACCAAGTGCAGATATGATCCCAAAAGCCTTGGCTCCACCCCGCGACTTACTAGAGCTATCGAGGCCGAGTAGTTCTATCCATCTATGTACAAGACCTTCCCTTTCGTCATTGTTCAAGATTTTGAAGAACTCCTGAGCAGCGTTAGCAGAAACATCGACCACGATATCCTCCGTACGGAGCAAACACAGATTCAAGATCTTGGTGCATCTTGAAATCTCGGCAGTGGTTGGATAAGATATATCAGGTTGGTGTAAGTTTTTCGAGACTAATGCGGAGAAGTGAGCAAGTGCCGAGAGCATAGTACATGCGGCCTCTGCTATCAGCTCCGATCGATGACTCGACAATGTAAACGCATGGTTGAATAAAATTGATTGAGAATCAAACATGTTCCATGAAGCTGCCAAGTTCACAAGGGTACGCTCATCTAGATTTCGGTCCTTGGTAGAACACTCGCGCACGATGGCAGCGAAAGCAAGAAGCAAGCCATGTCGCTCCTCGACCTGACGGGCTGAGGTCCTTTTCAAGCTCTCACGTAGTCTGTCTAAGGTCAAACCGATACGATCAGGATCGTGAAATACAGCCAGAAGCCCAATCGCTGTCGCAGAAAGACGACGAGATGGCGCATCCGGAGATCCTATACCTCTCCAGTCCAGCAAGCCCTCTAAGATAGCTTTCCAATACAAAGTATCCAAAGCCGATGCACCCACGGCCACTTCCTGTATTGCTTTCGATCGCAGCGCTACAGCATGATAGTCCACCACTTGGACAAGGGAAATACCCTCAGTGACTGTATCGGGATGGCGGCCTATCAGCTCTTGTAAAGCTGCCGATGCGCCTCGACGGATATTTCCAGACGAGTCCAGTGTTGCTGCCACTATAATCTCGTTGGCCAACGTCTGTAGTACGGAAATATGATGTCCATGGTTATTGGCAGCTCGGATGGATGAAGTATCAATTTTGGACAACTCCTTCGTGGTATATCGCCTTGCTAGTGCCCATATACCGAAGCATGCCGCATCTCGGACATTAGTACCGATAGAGCTACCAGCGGAGGACCGATGTTCGAAACCAAGTGCAAGTATCAGAGCATTTAATATGCTTGGCAGTTGACCTGGTGGCGGTGAACGCCGGAAGAGGAGATGAGATAAGGTCAGAACAAGCCCTTGCCATCTCAAAGCATTAACAGCCGTCAGATTGCGCTTGAATGAACTAGACGCGAGGCTTTGTACATCGTAATCAGCAGTTGTTTGGCCCGTTCTAGAATCATCCCATAACACATTCTCCTCTAGACTTCCGATGACCGCTTCCACCACCTCAGTGGCCATTGCTGGTTCGAGTCTCACGGCAATGACGCTCAGCGCCTTGCTTGCTGCATACCTGACCGGCGTATCCTTATCCGCAAGGCTGTTAAGTAGGTGCTCAATAACATCTTCTAGCACGTTGTCGGGCAAACTGGGAATTTCAGAAGATACATTTATACGGCCAGACGAAATTGTCAAGATGGTCAATGCTCGAAGGATTTTGATGATTAATTTTCGAGCAAGCGCTGATGAAGTTATAGCTCTTGAAAGTGGATACTGATCGGTATTGATACGGTGTATGCTTTGAAATATGCTGCCAAGAAAGGGAGCAATCGTGTCTTTCGCAGCCGACGTGATTACACCGGCGAGAAATGAAAGAACACCAATATAAGTGTAGATGGTTTTGGTAGAGTCATTGGTTGAATTAGATTCCAATGACGAAAGAGCCCAATGGACGAAAGAATCAAGTAGACCAAGGCTAAGCATATCGGGCCGCAATATGAGACGAACGAGTAAAGCCCTAGCAGCTTCTCGCTCTCTTCCGGCAGACTCGATATGATTTAGAGAAACAGACACGAGACGCATTGTGACGGGAGGAGCATTTCGCGGTAGAGCTATCTGTAAAAACGTTTCGTCTATTTCAACCCCCACCGTTGGAGACGAAATCGAAGATAAATCAAACGGTGTCAACATGAAATGTGACAACCAAAGCAGCATGACGTATCTTTCTTCCCAGGCCATTGGTCCGTAACCAAAATCTGCAGTGTTGATACTTGGTTGATTCCAAGCTTGATAGGCACTAAGCATAGGTTCAAGGTACTTGGGTTCGTTATTCATGAACTGGCATATGACCTTCTCTCCTCGAATCTTGCAAAGCGTATAAATAATAGTGCATACGGCTCGTGGTAGCGGACGGACTCCAGTAGACGGTTTGCGCCGGGGTAGCCAATAATGATTGGTATAGTTGCACAGGTAGGTCAGGAAAGCGGAGACAAGCGACTGAAGTAAGCTGCTTAACCTGGGGTCGAGCAACTGTGGCCATTCCTGGAAAGGTTCTAACTAGGTAACCGGTAGATTAGATCTACTTTGAGTGAGAAGTAGAACCCTGACTCACCAAAAGAACGAGATCATGGGCTTTACGACCTTGGACTAGTGTGCGTATGACACTGCCAGGCGGGACAGCCTGTTTGTGGGCTGTTGACTTCCATAGAAGCCGGGGCAATGAAGTCTCGAATTCAACAAGGCGACTTGCTGAAGTTCGTTGGAGTTTAATCTCACGGTCGTCCGAAGCGTCCATCGTAGGGTGCCCGCTTGCACATTAAGTAGCGCTGGACAGTTGTTCTGAGCCTCGCATCCAGATACTGACTGAGGAGCTCAAATTCACGCTGTGACTTTTCCATATGAGCAGCTGTATCGACGCCGAAGGGAACGCGCCTGTTAGCACAGTACGCGTCAGTTTGGCGCAATGTGGCCTGCCACAGTCCTCATCATCGGCGTTAAGGCGTTGAGAGATCAAAACGCTTAGCCTCATTTAAAATTCCCTTAACTATCATACTGTAGGAGGTCGCTGCACCCCAGGACCCTTCGGTACCTCCTTGCAAAACAAAACATGCTGACTGATCCATCGATTAGATAAGGTACGGAGGCAATCGATTGGATCGTGGTCTGGAACAGAATCAAATGGCCGATGGGCTCTCTTATTCAACGCCCAAAGCCTTATCGTCTGGGCTTCTGGCATCATTAGATTCACGCTGCACGCTGCTTTCATCTGATGCTAGAGGAAACAAGAGTTCGACTTACTGGAATTGTTCGAGTGTCAGACACAGTCTACAGAATAATATCAGGCTTGGACTCGCACTAGAAAATACTCTGTCTGGGGTTTGGTCGTCACATCTCCGAGGAAGCAAGACCCCCAAACCCGCTCCGGCCCCCGTCCAATCGATGGCAGACGAGACCTTGGTCGATGAGGCTGAACACAACACCATTCCCGTGACGAACAGTACCAATGGCTCTACCCACATCAGTCCGAAGCCCATCAAAGCAAAATCACGCAACAGAGACAAAGAATCCGCCGCGTCAGCCAAGAGACGGTGCGTGAGTACTGCCTGCATAGCATGTCGGAGAAGGAAGTCAAAGGTACGCCAGAAACCCACAACGACCTGAGGTTTAGAAGGCGTATAAACAACCCTGCAATACCCTGACACGAACTTGCAGTGTGATGGTAATACGCCAAGCTGCGCAGCCTGCGCTTCGGTCTATGGTACAGAATGCATTTACGACCCAAATTCCGATCACCGTCGTAAAGGGGTGTACAAAAAGGACATCGACAACCTCAAAACGCGTAACTCTACACTGCAAACGCTGATTCAAGCCATTCTCAATTATCCCGAGAGCGAAGTACCAGAACTGGTGAAGCAAATACGGACATGCGAGAGCCTGGACGATGTTGCCGAGTCCATCATGTCCAAGGAGAATGGTCTTGGGGACGATGGAGAAGATGACGAGTCTCCACTCACGGAGAACGGTCCGCTCACGGTTGTCCCTAAATTTGAGGCTGAACTGTCAGGGAAGATGGGAGAACTACGGTTAGAAAACGGTTCTGTTAGCTTCATTGGCGGGACCTCGAATCTTATATTTCTCGGATCCGAGACGGACGGAGAGGGCGATGCAGGGTCGGCAGAGGGTGTGGAGCAGTATCAACAACAGGTCGATCCAATTGCTTCCTGGACGGAGATAACGTCGGATCCGGAACTTGTTGACCATCTTCTCAATATGTACTTCACATGGCACTACACTTATTTCACCACTCTCTCTAAGAGCCTGTTTTACCGCGAATTTCTCCTGGGGAAGCCACCACCGAACACCAAACGAAAGACTGAGTACTGTACCGAGCTGCTGGTGAATGCCATGCTAGCTCTGGGATGTCACTTCACATCATGGCCTTTGGCGAGAGCTGATCCACATGACTCTGCAACCGCTGGTGATCACTTCTTCAAGGAAGCCAAGCGCTTGATACTAGAAAATGACGAGCATGAGCATCCAAGACTCGCAACCGTCCAAGCGCTGGCGCTGATGTCGGTGCGGGAAGCCGGATGTGGCCGTGAAGCAAGAGGGTGGGTTTACAGTGGGATGAGTTTCCGAATGGCCTACGATCTTGGACTTAACGTCGACTCCGGCTCCTCTACACTTGAGGAGCAGGAGGTAGATGCTCGGAGGATCACGATTTGGGGATGCTTCCTTTTTGACAAGTATACTCAGGAATCTATTCCATATCGGTGTATGCTAATTCGTATCAGGTGTTGGTCCAACTATCTCGGACGGCAACCTCAACTACTGCTCTCTAACATCGCAGTGCCAAAGTTTGATGTTTTCCCAATGGAGGACGCTGATACGTGGTCGCCCTACATAGATTCTGGAGTGGGCCAGGCGCATTCTCAGCCCTCGAGAACGCGTGCTGTAGCGTTGCAAATATCCCAGCTATGCGAGATCAGTAGCGACCTTTTGCTATACTTTTACCACCCGACGCACTTGGAAAAGCCGTTGGGAAAACAGGCAGAGCTCAAGAAACTGGGCGAGCTTCACACCAGGCTCGAAGCTTGGCGGAAGAACCTACCCAAAGAGATGGAACCTAAGGAGGGCCAATTACCCTATGTTTTAGTCATGCAGTCAGTTCAACATCAGCCCTTGATGTTGTTTTAGTGGCTAATTCCGGCACAGCATGTTCTTTCAGCTGCTTTTCATTCATCTGTTTCGTCCTTTTCTGAAATACAAACAAGATACTTCTCCGTTACCCGCACATGTATCCCCTCGAAAATTCTGCACGCATGCTGCTGCTATGATTTCAAAGTTACTTCGCCTCTACAAGCGTACTTATGGTTTACGGCAGATCTGCAATATTGCAGTCTATATTGCTCATTCGGCGTGTACAATCCATCTGCTTAATTTACCAGAAAAGAATGCGATAAGAGACATCGTGCATGGCCTAAAGCACTTGGAAGAGATTGCGGAGTGCTGGTTGTGTGCACGAAGGACTCTTGGCGTCCTGCATATCGTAGCACGGCGCTGGCAAATAGAGCTACCAGAGGAGGCGGCGAAGATCTTGGTACGGACGTCAGTCAAATTTGGTCCGCTTAGGTCTCATGACCAGCAATCGCCTAAGTCAGAGGCCTATTCTCCCCCACCGCAGGCGCAGGCAGACCTATTGGAGCAGAATTCGGGCAACGCGAATACTTCTTTCGCCATGCCCACGAACGGGTTTTTCCGTGGCGCCAGCATGATGAACGCAACATCTACCGCTGAGGCCCCACAACTAAATGGATTATTGTCCGTGCCTGTCCAACAGACGTTGGACTACAGTCGAAAACCACGGCAACAAGCCTTTTTACTCCCCCAAGTTCAACAAGAACTTTGGAATCAGGATCGAGCTTCTCGTGGTTCGGCCACTCAGACCTCACCATCGGTGTTGTTTGGAGGCGTCCCAGCGCTGATCGAGGACAGCAACGATTGGTGGTACAAGGAACACCAGGCTTTCTTTGCAAATTGGAATGGAATGGAGCAAGAATCAGCTATGATGGGCAATCGAACGGCGAACGGAATGGTTAATGCAGATTACGCCAACTCCTACGCATTCCCTGGAGAAGCAAGCTCAGCTCCTCCCAACGGTTTACTCTGAGATTAACGTTTTCCGACTATGTTGACGAATTACGACCTGATGATGTGGGCCTAAATGTGATAGAGCTGGCATAGGATTTTCCGACCTACGGGTTGAGGATGGGATGGACAGTGGCATTGTTAAGACAAGGCGGGGCGTTGATGCTATTACGAGTATTAGATACATTACCAATCTATAAAACGTATTGATACCGACTTACTTTGTATCTCATGGTTACTGATCCTGGCCCAAGAGTGTAAGAAGGTCTTGGGAGTGTGAGGGTTGTCTACGGAGTACCATTATCCTAGCAATCAAGTTTCAGTCAGGCGAACTGAAAGGCAGTTTTATCGGCCCGCTTTGCGACTCTCGAAACCAAAACATCTACACAGCGTGCTATATACTGATTTGCCATTGGTTGGAGTCTCTTGCATCCTTTAACGCAGGCCTTGTGGTGTAACCATCCATCCTCTATCGGTTGATAATAATGCCTTTCTTTTCTTGAATGTGAGGTGCAATGTGGAATACCAGCAGCTACCCCTTGTCCCGTTGCTCAAGGCCTGCGGTTGACTACTAATAACCAAGAAGCCCCCGTTCAAATGGCTAGACTAATGATCTGAAGGAACTCCCCAACGTCGAAGGCTGTGTATCTAGATTGCAATGTCATCTACAGTAGGAACCAAGTGAGATTTGGCTATGGACAGGCAGCTAACTATGACACCCGACCTGCAGGACCCGAACAACCTTGACCGGATCAGAAACAATCAGCGGAGATCGAGAGCACGGAGGAAAGAATACCTGCAGGAGTTGGAGGGCAAACTTCGGAAATATGAGAGCATGGGCGTGGAGGCCTCGATGGAGATACAAGCTTCTGCAAGGCTTGTGGCCGAAGAGAACAAACGTCTACGAGCACTCCTACAGTCCCGAGGCATCATGAGCCTAGAAATCGATACGGCTATTGGGACCTCAGGCGTAAGTCTCGGCGCGCCAACAAAAGCTGAGATACTCGACGCAAAGCTCAACACGCCAAAGGCTTGCTACAGAAATAGGAGCAACATAGGCTGCAGCCCGCCGCAACCAGATAAGTCGGGTCAACCACAGACGTCCGCTGGCGGTCGAGACATTACTAAACGCCCATTACCCTTGATGCCATTGATGACAACACTACAAAAACCCACATCCCTGCCCGCAAGTCCAGCTCTAGAAAGCTGGTTGAGCAGCAGCTCTCTAACCAGCAGTTCCTTGACAACACCTGCATTCTCACCTCCAAAATCGTCTTCACACTTAGGAGATCATTTTCCGGAAGCAGCACCGGACTTAAGTGCGGAGATGTCTCCGGACAACGATACTTCGTCGTGTACTTTTGCCGCCAATATCATAACAAGTATGAGAGCAGATGTCAGTGTTGAGGATGTCAAGATTGAATTAGGCTGTGGTAAAGATGCCGAATGCAAGGTCGATAACTCTACGTTTTTCACAGCAATGGACCGGTTCACTGAATGATTTTACGTATCTGAAATAGATGAGCTGGAAGGCTCTTAAACATAGATAACGATGTGTTCCGAAGCAACATTCCTCGCTTATAAAATCTCTGTCTTACCCTATCGAGACTCGCTTAAGCTATGTAGTTCGACTATCTCATTACAATGCTTTGTTCTTCGATGTTAATGGACTGACCGTTTGCGGACTTTGAAAAGTTCAAAGAATCAACATGGTTGAGCCACTTATGCCCACCTTACCGGTGGATCAACCAAGCTCTGAACTCTTCTATCCTAACTTGTCATTGCGGTATACAGCCCAGTGCTTCAATTCTAGCCCTCTCAACGGGATATACCATCTTCGCCCATCTTTGCGTCACCAATGGCCGGGGGAAAGGCCAGAAAACCGGTCAAGCTCCTGCATAACGGGAAGTATACCTCTCTAGAGCAGGATCTAGGGAAGGGTTTCGAAGAGGAACCTTCCAGCTCGGAAACAGACAAAGCTCGTAGGTTGTCTTGGGACCCAAAGCCCCAAACGAGCAGGCGTAAACTGCTCTCCAGTCCAAGGCCCTCAACGGCAAATACTCGTAAATTGCTCTCCAGTCCAAAACCCCCAACGACAAATACCCGTAAGGTGCACTCGAATCCAAGGCCCCTAACGACAACGACCCCTAACTTGCTCTCCAACCCAAGGCCTATGAACAATGAAGAAATATCCCAGGCACTTTACAGTTCCTTTTTCCCAGGCTGGGCTACCTCGACACTTCCAAGAGATCTTCAAGCTCGGCATTTATTACAGGAAGCGTTGATCCCCTCGCCTTTAGTTGATGACGACTGGGACAACCTCAAACCCGAGCGGAAGGCCGCATGGCTTGATATCTTAGGCCATATATCGAACGAAACTCGTGCGTTATATAACTACATCCGCGAGAATTTACCCGACATTGATGAATTCATCTTTGGTGGGGAGAAAGAGTTTCCCTCAAAATGTAAAAGCGGGTTACTTTGCAATCTTGTAAAGGAAGACACTTCGGCCGACAATAATCTTTATATAGATTCGGATGATGAAGACAACGTTCCTATAACCATGTTTAGAAAGAGGTGGATCACAGGTGATTTTGTTATTCCTTTGTGAGTCCTCAACCGGTGTCCTGTTACTTACCGATGAATATTTTCCTAATTTCTACGTTAGGGATCCACAAGCAGGAAGCGGACAAATGCACATAGCAGCAGTAGGAAGAGCGCTTTCAAGTGCCAGTTCATCCTTGGAACTTCGCCGTCTAAGCGTTGATAACGACGATAGCTATGGCTTCTTCATCACTAATGGCTCTCTGGCTCCGCTATTCGTGAATGGCATCTCGATTGGGATGAACATGGTGGCTGGACCTCTACCAGACTTTGCAGTCATTGAGGCCGAGGACGTTGTCTTCTTCTGGTGGTGTACACTTCAAGGGATTACATATATACCCAAAGATTTACCTACGGTACAAGTAAGTATCTTCCCTTTTATGATTTGTGTCTTCTAATGGCTTCAAGTGGAGCCACGTGAGCAGATATGGCCCTTCGAAGAGAACTCTTGAAGCAGTAGAAGAGTATGAGAATCTTAACGATGAGGCACCCGTAGTCAAAAGGCCCAAGCTTGATGAGGGTTTGTTATGCAGACACAATAGGCTCATCAAGATGACTGACCCATATTTAGTAGAGCACGCCGGCACTCCTAGCTTAACTGGTCGTCCCACACGAGGCAATGGAGAGCGAATAAATGATAAACAAGCGACTAAAGAAACAGTCAAACGAAACCGGACCGCCGCCGTTGGAGGCCAGAGTGCTCCACAACCGGCGAAGCACCAACCTACAGATGGAACTGAAAATTCTCTCTATTCGCCTTCAACTTGGAATAATGAATATCGTCGACGCATGATAGCCTGCAATGCAAAAGCCAAGAAAGCCGATGACAAAGATGGCACTCCACGGGCGGCACATCAAATCATATCCACACAAGCCCTGTTTGAAGATGACGTATTCCTCCCAATAGCCGCTGTCTGGTATGCGCTGGTCAAGCAGGACATCAAAGTTGCCTTTGGTACTCAGCGCCTGTTCGAGTTGGCACGATATAATCCGGATCATGGGATGTGCTACGTGCTATCACCGAGAATACTTATTATGCCCCTAATATTCTGTGCTGAATTGCCCGATCTAGTAGGAGAGACATTCGAGCATTCCAACTCTCCATCTACTAATACCATTGGCAAGAATAAAAAGCAGAAAAAGCAGAAAGCTAACCTCAAAACCAAAAGCTCACCGAAGGCAGTCTCCACCAGTACAAAAGGTTCCGATTTATTACTGTCGGAGCAGCCAAGGATATTTAGTCATTGCGTGCTGGTCACTGCCGAAAAGATTATCTCATTCAATTATAAAGAATCGGTTCGCCTGACTTTCATGAATTCCCAACAAAACCCAGAGAATTACGACCAATATCGTCAAGCTGCAAGGAATGTCGTCCGAAATTCGCAATGGCTGAATGGATCCCCAGTATGGAATGATGAGAGCTGGCCAATGGTTGCTCAGCAAGGAAGCGGTTCTCTGACACCTGCTGTTTCCGGCATTCACGTCGTACTGAATGCGTGGGCGTACATCCTCAATATACCTTTGGCCCACAATCCCCAACTAAAAAAGGACTTCTATGCAGAGGCTCGGAAGTTGATACAGCTTGCCCTGAAGGGCTGTTTAGACAGTGGTACAATCAGGGCCTTCATGCAAGCGTTTGAGTACGCAACCTGCGATGACTCGGTATGTGTTGAGCAGAGAGAGTCTAATATTCAAAAAGCTGCAGACGGCTTACGACATATGCAAACCGTGTACATGAATGAACCTATCTTTAATGAGATCATAGAAAAGTTACAAAGAAATGAACAGGGTCAGTCCACGAAAGAAAGTGATAGCTCGTCGCCTAGTGGAAAAAGGGGTCCGAGGAATCCGTCAGTAGGAAATCCACTAGTGCCAGGAAGAGACTCAAAAACGCCAGGAAAAGATCCACCAGCGCCACCACAAGACCCACCAGCGCCAGGAGGAGAACCCTCAGCATCAGAAGAAGACCCATCAGGGCCTGGAGAAGACCCATCGGGATCAGGAGGAGACCCGTCAGCGTCAGGTGGAGATTCCCCTGCTTCGCCGGCTTCTTGGGAGGCTATTCTAGATGCTGGAATAGAACGTCACACGGAGCACTTTGAGCAGCAGTCAGCAGAGTTCCAGAGTAATTGCACACACATCAAGAGCCCCAACAACATGATGGATGAAGCTGTAGTTCTCGCCATCGCATCTTTTTGGGATGGGTTACGTCGAGCAGGCACTATATTCGGTTTTGGTACAGCTGACACGTTTCGATGCAACCGCTCCGAAGATACAGTTGTCCAGGGACTCACCGCGGTCTCTGGGCCGCACCCTTTGATCATCCCATTATTAATGAATGAGGCCGACATCCACACCCCGCCTCCACCGAAATCCGCGAAAGGTGGTACTCGAGGTAAAAAGACTGCAGTCCCCAAAGGCAAAGGTAGAGAGACCGACAAGACCTCTCTACACCATGGTGGTATTGGCCACTTCGTTTTGGCTATAGCCGAGAGGCGCAATAATGATATAGTCGAAATCACTGTTAAAGATAGCCGCTCGGGGTCTATCCGCAGGGGAGAGCTTTTTAACGCTGCACGCGGTTTTGTAACTCACTCAGGCTGGATGGGAATTGGTCCGCAGGGCAATCCGATGCCTGCTAACCCAATTTTCACTTCTGAACATTATCCAAAAGTTCCGATACAACGCTATGGGAATACGTGCGGTCTCTATGCCATCCTCAACGCCTGGGCGTATATGCTTAAAATCCCTATTCGGGAGGCTAGAGTTTTTGATGCCACCCATAACCACCATAAGTTTCATGCCACGGCTTTGAGGTTAATCAACCTCGCTTTGGCCGGCTTTATGGACTCATCAAGTATTCAAGCCTTCTTTAATGTCTGGAATTATGCCGTGCAACAGGATGTGAACGATCTAAGTGTGCATGTGGTAAGAGCGGATGCGCAAAGGATGGACCCAAGAATACTACAAGATCGCATTATGGAACAACGCGACCTTGATCAAGTCCTAGCATTGGAACCACCACCAACAGAAGCGCAAATCACACAGGTGACCGATTTGGGAATCTCCCGAGAGATGGCCATCCGACAACTTAAGCTGGCAACAAATAACCCCCAGGCGGTTGCTGCAAATCTTACAGCAGCACGATCTTCGCCAGGGCCAGCAGGTTTCTCTAAGCCTCGTGACGAAGACATCGCGTTCGTAGTAGAGGTAACAGGCTTCGCGCCTGAAAGCGTATCCGCGGAGCTTACTAGGGCACGAGGCGATCGCAACAAAGCCATATATAACATTCTCGACCAGTACAAGACCGGCAATTCGCCAACTGGGTCGAGGAGTGGTTCAACGCCGCACAAAGCAGGAAATCAGACTGCGCCGCCAGATACAGGACTCGAACATTCCTATGACGAAGTCGACATTGGGAGATTGATGAGTTATCGAGACATCTCCCTCAACACTGTCTTGAGACAACTAGACAGAGCAGGAGGCGACGTCGGAAAGGCCGAAGAGAGAATTCGTCATCTCAGCAACGCTCTTAGCAGTAACTCGGGCAGCTCCCAATCGCATCATAGTGCAGCAAACAATTATGGGCCATTTGATCCAAAATTAGAGCGTCCTTACACGGATGCAAACATAGATGAAATCATGGCTATCAAACACCAAGTCCAAGAACAAGTCTCAGAGGAACGAGAAAACTTCGCTGGCAACGTGGAGCGTAGTCGACGGGACATGATCAAAGGCTTGACCCAGGGCGAAAAACCGTCTTCAGTTACCAACCAAGAGGAAGACTCTGAGCTCCATCCACCAGATAAATCTACAATCTCGGAACGCTCCCCAACACACGCAGAAACACTAACCTCGCCGATCAGCACCCCCGTCACCGCCGCCCAAGTAAACCCTCCCAGTGTCGACCTACCCGATATATCAACTCCACATGAGAACGTCACTCCATCTGGAAACATCGAGCAGCCACAAGCTGTGGCTACACAAGCGCCTCAACTCAAGAGGGAGCTGGTCTTTCCTGAAGAGAATGTGAACACGCTAATCAGTATCGGCTATTCGAGAGCCGAAGCGGTGTTTGCGCTAGAGATGGGCGAGGGTGATCTGGCCAGGGCGGTGGACTATCTCTATGCTCCATTCCCGGAGGAATAGAAGGGTTTGCGTTTCGTGTTCTCATGTAGAAGAACATGTCTTCGCTAGGATTGTCTTGCTTGTTTTGGGCATAAAGGCTTGTGGATTGTGGCAAAGATTCTGTCGGCTGTTTACACTCTCTTTTTCTTACTCTGTATTTTTCATACTACTATGGCCTACCACCCTCCCGCCATTCCATCCTATACTTGGTGATAGGATACGCCCGAATAGAGACGTTAGAGGTTTGTGATGAAAGGGGGGGGTAACGGAGATGTGAGGAAAGAGTTTCAAGATTTTTTGTACTTTTATCCATTCCCCATCAACCGAATACACGAACCAATCTTCGCACCAACTCCTTCGCAGTCACTTCTCACCAATTACAAGCATATAGGGAGCACTATTTGCGGCAGGGACAAGGATTGGGACGGTGCAGACGTTGTTTTCGTTCTGTGATTCTCTGAGTTGTTTAGGAGCTCTACTATTTCTGTTGTAAGCTGCGGTCGTTGAGAAGTTTGTAAGATAGGTATTCAGTGAAATTTTAGGGATGAGGGCATGAGGTAGCTTACAATGTTCTCTTCACAATAAGACGATGTTCTGATATCGACTCATCGATGACGGTTCAGGGAAAGGTACGGAATAAGAGGTACTGTAACAATTTTAAATTACCATGCCAACGATGTACTAGCTTATCACCATAAAGTACTGTAGCTCTTATCGATAATCGATAGTAGAATAAAGTAGAGACGAATCTTCTGACACAATTAACACAACAATCAGGACCCAATCCAGGCCTTCCAGCAGATTATCATGGAGGCCTCCCAGTTGTCTCTGCTTCGCTGTGATTGTCGTCTACCGTCTGACACGGGTTCTGGGCAAGCATGCTGTGACAGTATCTTGCCGTCAGTTCGAGTGTGACCGAAGCTCAACTGACCAGTATGATCCAGGTACCTGCATAGAGTTTGCAGCGCAACAAGAATGTGATGCGCAGTGCAATGTTAGCGAGACATCGAACAAGGATTTGAAAGGTATAAGAATATCGCCTCGGCACACCTGAGTCCCTTGTTTACTGTGGTTAGATATCTCAACTCCCACGGCTAGCGGCAGCTGCTCTAGCCAGACGCAACCTTCTGATCCTGGCCAGAAGAAGGCGTGCAACAAGCATCTCAAAGCGGCGCACGGGCGGTATGCTCCAACCTTGGCGGCAATCGGATGTATCTGCAAAGCTCTCGTCCAACTCAACCTTCAGAGTTGCTGCTCCTCCATCCAGAATCGAGCAAGACGACATTCCAGAGATGCTGCTTTGAGACGCAAGAGTGCTGTTAGCAGCACTAGGGGTACCAGGTCGACTGACACCATAAAGACGGCACGCTCTAGCGGCGTTGAGTGCTGGAAAAAGACCGCTGGTTGCGAGAGTATGGCGAATACTTGTGGAAAGCAGACTGATGTTTGCGGGGAGAAAATTGGTTGCTGTGGGGCAACGCCTGATGCTTGCGATAAAAATTTTACGGGAAGCCCATCTACTCCATCACGAGCGGCTTACAACGAAAAGTCTTGCTGCAAAGAAAGTAGTGGCGTCTGTGCGAAAACCACATTCGATGACGCATCCGGGAGTTCCTTGCAGGATCCATGCTGCGGCAAGACTGAGCGTCAAGGTGAAGACAGTGGCGTTGGGCTAAACATCACCGCTTCGGCTTCTTGCGATATCGAGAAGGGTGCAGCGATCACGGAACATGTTATCCTCAACGTCGAGGGGCTCACCTGTGTCGGCTGCGAGAACAAGCTATTCAGATCTCTCAATGCAATTCCTGGGATTCACAACATCCAGACGAGTCTGGTGATGTCACAGGCTGGATTTGATGCCAACCTAGATGCTGGGTCCATCAGTAACATCATCCGAGAAGTCGCAAAGACGACTGGGTTTACATGTGAGAGAGTCAATACTCGAGGGCACGGCTTGGATGTATTTGTTACTGGTGAAGTTGGAAAGTTTATCAACCAGGAAAGACCTCACGGAGTGGAGAGCATGGTCGCACTCGATAAACAGACGGTCCGCGTCTTATACGACGCGAACCTTGTTGGCGCCAGAGATCTGCTTAAGAAGTTTGATGCTGCAATAACACTTGCTCCTCCTCGCCCTTATGCGGAGTTTGAGACTGGTAGCAAGCATGTGCGCAAGACAGCCTATATGACAGCCTTCTCGGCCGTATTAACTATACCCGTACTCATCCTAGCTTGGTCGCCGTTACCCCGTCATGAGATCATATACGGGGCGTTGTCCTTGACTTTGGCCACAATTGTGCAGATTGCCGTTGCTGGACCGTTCTACTCAAGCGCTTTGAGAGCTCTTCTCTTTACCCGTGTGATTGAAATGGACTTGTTGATCGTCTTGAGCACCTCCACAGCGTATATTTTCTCAATCGTCGCCTTTGCAAATCAAATTCAAGGTCACCCGTTGTCGACGGGAGAGTTCTTCCAAACGAGTACTTTACTCGTGACATTAATCATGTTTGGGCGCCTTGTCAGCGCGTTTGCCAGACACAAAGCTGTCGAGTCAATCTCCATCAGATCATTGCAGACTGAGACAGCACTACTTGTTGAGAATGATGGTCGCGGTGCTCGAACAATTGATGCTCGTTTGTTCCAGTACGGCGATATATTCAAGGTCAGCCCTGATACACGCGTGGCAACAGATGGGATCGTTGTATCCGGAGAAAGCGAAGTCGACGAGTCAAACGTGACTGGTGAGGCGGTCCCGGTCGAAAAATCCACAGGTTCTCATGTCATTGCCGGGTCTGTCAACGGCTCAGGAACGATGACAATCCGCCTGACGCGCTTGCCTGACGAAAATACTCTCAGTGGAATTGCAGCCATGGTTGACGCCGCAAAATTTTCGAAGCCAAAGATTCAAGCGCTCGCGGATCGTGTGGCATCCTACTTTGTGCCAGTAATTGTGCTTTTCACATTGATTACGTTCTGCATCTGGATTGGAGTGGGCATAGCTATTCAGCACCAGCCCGATGGTTCTGCTGCGGTCAATGCCATGACCTACGCGATTTCGGTGCTCATTGTGTCCTGCCCATGCGCTATCGGGTTGGCCGTGCCTATGGTGATTGTCATTGCTGGCGGCGTTGGCGCAAAACATGGCGTAGTCTTTAAATCAGCCGAAACGATAGAGATAGCCCGAAAGTTGTCCCACGTCGTCTTTGACAAAACCGGCACCCTCACTGAGGGGAAGCTCTCTGTCGCGGCTGAGGAATACTTGTTGGAGTCGCGCAAAGCTGCCGCATCTCTCGCCCTGGGACTCACGGTCAACAGCAAACACCCCGTCTCTGCCGCCGTGGCAGCCCATCTACAGGCACAGGGCGTTGAACCCGCTACTATTGAGAATCTGAAATCTGTGACCGGGAATGGTATGGAGGGGATTTGGAATGGTGCAAGCGTTCGTGGTGGACATTCTCGCTGGTTGGCAGTCCAGACTGAACCACCAGTTACATTACTACTCTCGCAAGGTCGCACGGTCTTCTGCGTCTCGCTAGGCGAAGATCTACTCGCCATCTACGGTTTAGACGACTCCCTGCGCCCCGATGCCAAACCCGTCGTTTCCGAGCTCCAGAAGCGGGGCATAGCCATCTCCCTCGTCAGCGGCGACGACGACGGCGCAGTCCAAGGAACCGCCCGCCAACTCGAAATTCCCGCTTCCCACATCCGATCAAGGTGCTCCCCGGCAGACAAGCAAAAGTACATTAAAGCCCTCATGGCCCACAAATCCCAGACCGTCCTGTTCTGCGGCGACGGCACCAACGACGCTGTCGCCCTAGCTCAAGCGCATATCGGGCTGCACATGGCTAGCGGCACCGACGTGGCCCAGAGCGCCGCCGATGCGGTCCTAGTCCGGCCTGCGCTCTCGGGCATTCTCGTATTAATTGATCTTTCTCGCGCAGTGTTCAGGCGCATCGTGATCAATTTCGCTTGGTCGTTTGTGTACAACATGGTTGCGGTTTTGCTCGCGGCGGGGGCCTTTGTGCATGCGAGGATTCCGCCGCAGTATGCGGGGCTGGGGGAGCTTGTTAGTGTTTTGCCAGTGGTTTTGATTGCGGTTCAACTAAGGTGGTTTCGGTGTGGTTGAGGTACTGGAGGGGTGGGTTGGTTGTGGACTGTGGATGGCGAACATGGCATGAGGTCATGCTAGCCGAAGTGCTCTCGTCGGTGAGACTTTCGTTACCGCTTTAAAACTTCATGTACTGCTGCGTGGTTTCAATGATCAAGTTCTCATGCTTAGTCGCCCCTTTTCACCATCTCACAAACCCAAAACCCATTTGCCCCTTCCTCTCTCCCCAGCTCCCCATCTCCCACAAAACAACCATAAAACACAACCAAAATCACAACCACGCACAACACCTCACCCCCCCTCCTCCAACGTCAACCCACACACCCCCAATACCACACCCATTCATGCCCAAACCCCCACAAGCAACCCCGCCCCGCCCCGCCCCGCTCCTCCCACCACCAAACAACAGATCCCCTCACCACCCTCACCCCCCCCCCCCCCCCCCAAAAGGGGCGCTAAACCCGCAACCACAACCCGCAACCCGCTACAGTACCAATTTTACAAAAAAACCAAAACATTGCGTTCCTGGACGGAGGGGAGGTGTGGATCTTGGATATGGGGTTTGGAGGGAAGGGTGGATTTGGGGGGGGTGAGAGAGGGGTGAGGGTTGGGGGAGTGCGAGGGAGGGAAAAAGAGAAAGAAAGAAAGAGAAGGGAGAGAAAGAAGAAAGACGAAAAGAAGATGACGAAAAAAGAGAGAAAGATCTTGTGAGTGGAAATTTTCGGTGAGGGTGGTTGTCTAGGCGAGAATTATGAATGAGATTATGATTTATAAAAGTTGAATTTGTGCGCTTTGTGGGGTGAGGGAAGACTGATACGCGAATTCTAGATATTGATAGGGGTTGAAAGTGTGAGAAGTGTTGAAGTGATGAGAAGAATGCAATGAATGAGTTCAAGATAGAAGTTGGAAGTTGAAATTCAGTATGTAATAGATTGATTTTCAGCTTCAAAGAATTTAAAATACTGGAGAGTGCATTCTGAGATGATCGAGAGAGCGGAGAATGAAAAGCGAGAGATTGGGTGTGGAGTGGAGGGAGGAGGCGGAGAGAGCTGATGAGGGTGAATCTTCAATGTCGATGGGGGCTGAAGTGTGAGTGAGAATGGTGAGATTGCTGTCGTGGGGGTGGGGGGTGAGGAATGAGGAATGGGGGCTGGGTGTGGGGGGAAAGGTGTGGGGCTGGGCTGTGTGAAGCAGGGGAAGGAAGGGGAGGTTGGAAGGCGTGGAATTTGTTTGAGGGGTTTGAAGTGGGACTGCGGGATGTGTAGAAAGAAGAATTCGATTTAACTTTTTTAATTGAAAAAAATTGTAGATGATGGTTGCGAGATTCTTAGAGCTCGGGGGGGGGGAAGGTTTGTCGATTGCGCGTACTGTAATACAGCTGGGCAAAATCACTTTCCTTTTTTTTTTCTGCCGAGCTACAGGGACATGCGTAAATCGAAAAAAATAGCAGAGAAATGGCAGTCCCTGTGTTTGGAAGAGGCGAGGGGAGGGTGAGAGTGTCATTTACCACTCCCGCTGTTTATTGATTGGACTTTATAGTTGTTCTCTTTTAGGATATCAGTGTTTAGCTACCTTACGCTGAGGGTGAAATTGATCCGATTCGTGGATGGGCAGGCGGGCTGTCGGTGGGTTTCCCATGCTACTGTAGAAGTGTTTGTGGTTGAACAAGGAGCCATGATGTGTAAGGGCAAGGGGCTGGCTTGAAGGGATATATATGTTAGGTCTGCTGTGTTGTTGGCTCTTTAGGAACGTTCTTGACGCTGTTGAGATGGTTAAGGGCGCCGCCTCTGGGATCTACTTAATGAACATTATTCGTTTCTTGTTGTTTGAGTGTATCAGTGACGGCTGTCAACTTCCCTGCGGCGGTTGATTTCATCATGCATCTCAGCGGACTTTTGATACTGATGATGCCCTTTTGTTCCTTTGTCTGTGGAAAATGTCTTGGCCATGATTCGCTGCTGTGATGAAGTCACTGCGGTCATGGCTTTTTCTGTCATGTTGGTCCAATGTGGAGGGATTTTGTGTCTGTGATGATCGAAAGACTTGATGTTAAATAAAGAAAAGACAACGTGAGTATAGCTGGACATGAATGCTGCTCAGTTCGTTTTACATTACTGGAATTTTATTCTATAGCAGTTGGTACTGATTCTGATTCACCGAATTATTACTAAGTTAACGTATCAGTTGATTTGTACTTACTCCAAGGCCTCGGTGGATAGGGACTTTTGTGGTCGTTGCTTCTCGAGAAGTGATCCTGCTCGGGCTGTATGTATTTGTTCATTTCCGGTCTTCTTCGAGCTGTTCTTCGAATGACGGGACCTCTTGGCTTCTTGTGATGGTTTTGCTTTCTTTTCCTTAGCTTTCAATTGTCCAGAGTGTGAGCGGCTGAAAGCTATGAAATGTATCATTTGAGTCATTTTTCAATGATCTCGTCAAGCTGTGAGAAGGCCGACGAGGAGATGTCTTAGTTTTAGTCGTGGAAGGTTTTCCACGAACAAAGCACCAGTGCAGAAAGTCGTGGTACAATAACCGACTTTCTGCACTCACTGGGTGAAGTGCATCAGATGCGAACATTTGGGATGCCTAGCTGGGGTTTCAAATTCCACTCTGTATCAACCATATTGGTTTTCATGAGTTCGAGTTGTTGTTGTTTTACTTTGCTGAATGACGCAGCCATTACTGCCCTGTCATGTGAACTTTACGCTCTTACTCATCTGTTCTGTTAGCTAAAGGCGTGGGATCGAGACTCGGTGGCCAAACCGTTGGTTGCGCTGCTGCGCAGTTGCATGAATTCCACGTGTCTCGCAGGCGCAGTACGTTGAAGGCAATTGATATACTTCCGTACTTACTGTGTACTCTTTTAGAACAGCCGTTGATAGCCGGTGGTAATCATATTCTACACGAGTTTGCAAAAGCGATGGAAGAATAACCGGTATTTCCGCACTACATGTATCGGTTATTCTTCCATCACTTTTGTAACTAGTGGTGATAGTACATACTGTGCAGACTCGGTTATAGAAGGTAGAAATTGGATAGGCTCCAAGTACAGTAGCTTCCCAGGGCCTCGGACTTGCGACGGGACGAATGCTCTGGTTGGTGGAGATTTAACTGCCTATTTAATTTAGCACCACGGGAGGAGGCACAGCCTTTGGCGTCGGTTTCGTGCTTTGGGATCCCGTGCAGGGTTTGAACACAGCGAAAGACTTCATGCTGTCCTTTGATTCCAACCCAACATTCCAACCAGTTCTGTCTTATCAAGATCTGTCGAGAATCTTGTTCTTTAGTGTCCAGCGTTGTCACTGAAGGACTCAAAGGAATTTTGAATCTCTTCCACGTGCACTTCGAACCACGTACAGATGTACCGTTTGGGAATAATAGCGGCTGGACTCTGGGGCCTTGGCTTTAGGGGGCGGATCAATCTCGCTTCCCTAAACTCAGTCCAAGGCGTTCCTTCGATTTTCTGATTTGCTACAGTCATAATCCTCCTTTCCCAGGATGGATCCTTTGCAATGCATAGGGCGCCCCAATTGCCTAAATATAACACCACACCTGGACTCGCCATTGGACCGCTGCAGTTTGACGTGCTTCTCAAACGAGGCACAGGGCTTGTCCTGCCTGCACGCTGTGATGGCGCAGGGCTGGGGCTGAATTGGACGGTTCTCCTTAAGCACGGTGGATGGCCTCAGTGCTCCCTCATTCTCTGACCACATTGCTTGTTATACCGGACACCACTCTCTTTACACCATAATCCAAGATCTCTAAGAGTTATCCTGTTTCCGAACCTCATCGTTCTTCTTGTATCAGACCTTGGCATCAGCAAGAATGGAGAAATCTGGAGGTACGTGCCATTCTCCTCGAAAGTAGTCTGTCAAAGAGCCCGTCATTGAGCCCTGACCATTAGCAGCTCCCCCGTATGAAGCCAACCCAATTTCACAATACGCTCAACAACCTGTGCATCAGCAACCAATAGCTCATCACGAGTGCGTACCTCATGCTATTTGCGTTGAAGGGAGGGAGGAACTGACCGCCGCAAAGCAGCTACAACAACCAGGCCATCACACCCGCACAACCCATGGCGTCCCCGAACGCAGCACCAAAGCAGGAATATTATGCACCCCAGCAGCAGCAGCAGCAAGTCGCGGCGCCTCAGCAGTCAACCTACCAAACCGCTGTCCCCCTCGCGAGTCTACAGGACAAGCCTGCCCCGGTAGACTGCCCCATGTGTAAAAACAGGGCAATGACGAGGATAGACGCTGTATCAGGAAATACCACACAGTAAGTGACAGTTGTTCCTATAACAGTGGTATACGGTTTGGTACTAACAGTTGCTTAGTGCCTGGGCTGCCGTCATTTGTTTCTGCTGCTGTCTCGGCTGTGTTCCTTACATGATCCGAAGCCTCAAGGACGTCGAGCATCACTGCGGCCATTGTGGATGTGTTCTTGCGACATGGCATAACAGCGGGCGCACGGTTGTCGAAGCGCATGCTTGAGCCTTGGAAGAACATACGCGAGAAGGACTGTCGGGTTCCAGAAGTTGGCATCGTGGAGCTTTGGACCAATATGATACCTAGTTGTAGTTGGCGTTATATAGTTTTGTGATTTTATTAGGAGGACCGCATTGGCACCTCTAACAACGACTTGGCGATGTTTTGAATGGTAGGGTTCGACTTGCTATGGAGGACCCCAATTATAATGAAGACGTTATAAAAGAAGAAGCCTCCATAAACCGAACTGGATATTGTAGTGACACGCTTTCGCGGTGACTGCTTCTCCCGTCAAAGCGATCGATTCCGTCCGATTAGTGACACTTTCATCTCTTTTTTTTCAAACGCCAAGTTCAGCTTAGTAGTAGCTACATACATTTCGGATTCGAGCCGGCCATATCCTTTCCAGGTACTCACGTCTACGCCAAAAGAGACTTGATGTATCGAGATTCTTTCAACACGAAGTGATGGCCTCACACACACGAAAGGTAATACATTGATATGGTAATTTCGAAGAAGTGAAATGCCACAGTGACCGCGACTGGGTACGGAAAAAACATTACGTCGCTCAATCAAGGTCATCCTCAATCGCCCATTCATGAAGGTTCAAAGCGAGATACTTTACATACAATGGATTAAGAGACCTTCGGTCTCTGCTACACCAGAGAGAGCGAGCTCAGGACGGGGGCTCCACAATTGTGTAGACATATAATATGCAGACGTCTTCTTTTATAAGTACAAAGCGTGGCTAGGTAATATGAGGAACATAAGTAGACCATTGGGGCACTCGATATGCACCGGCCGGCAGATGAGCAATATTTTTAAAGCATTCCACAACAAGATATACGCGAGAAAAGAGATAGGTAAACCACAACAAGGGCACCACGGTGCACATGAAGATGAAAGCAAGTCCTGCAAGAATAATCTCACCCCAGATCTTGACAGGATGTTCCTTGCTCTGGCGAAGTTCGTCGCCCTCCCAATTTCTTTTGAGCAGACCGGTTAGGCCTCGATCTGCTATTGCAAATTGAGACCAGAGAATGAGCGGACCCACTATGATTCCTGTCAACGCAACAGACGAAGCTGCAATTCTCCACAGGATCTCTTCAAGCCTGGAAGAGAAAGCTGCATTCCATGCGACCAAGTGGAGGCCACCATACAAAGAGCCGGCGACAGCGAGCCCTAACCATAACTCGATCCGTGACAACTCGTATATAATGTTATCGATCCTAGGCTTCAGCCTCGGCACCAAGTCTCGACCGGCACCAGTCGGGTTTTGGTGTCTATTCCGTATGTCTTGTTCAAGATTGTATTGCTTGATCGCCTTCAAAGCAAGTGTCCATCTCACAAGGTCAGGAGGAGAAAAGTGTTCAACTGCTGTATTACGAGTCCTTATGCCGGCAGGAGATCGAAATGCTTTACCAGAAAAAGACCACTGGGACATTAACCAACGCGTAGTGCGGAATCTGAAGGCGGTGGTGGAATACCGGCGCCAGCTCCAATCATATGGCGCTCGGGTGTAATCCATTTGGCCACTTGTCGATGTCGTTGAGGTGCCAGATGGCTCATGTTGGGCTAAGCTCTGATGGATGTGACTGGATGAAGGAGACGTTTTGCCCCCCCCAAATTCCAAGTCAGCAGGATCCGGATTTCGATATGGCCAAATCCCGTCGAACTCGTCCCTCACGCCTCCTCGGATGTCATATCCTTTGAGGCCACGGCTGCTAATTTTCGAGGTCATCCACATATAAGCAAAAAGTGGCTGCAATTTCTGGTGTTGGATCAGCGTTGGTTCGTCAATATTCAGTGGCTTGTGCCACCACAATAAGTAGATAAGTAGTGTGCAAAGGGAGTGACCAAAGGTATTCAATTCAAGTAAACTGACAGGTAGTGCCTGGGCCAATCGTGAGATGCATTGTAGGCAAAACCACAACGCCTGGGCGCACACCAGGAATTTCTTGACTCCATCGGCTTTACTTTTATCTAGGATCTGCTCCTCTGAGATATCAGGAAGCGAATCAGGCTCGTGCTGAAGGAGAAAACGCAGGCCATCTGGCGTTAAAGCGGCGCGGGTCCTATTGTCAGGTAAAAATGGTTGCTCAGATGTGCTGCTATCCATAGCGAATCCTCCCATAGCTGCGTAAAAGCCGTGTACCAAAGTCCACCCAGGCCTTTTATTTGGACATGTCTCCAAAATCGGTGAAGTGGACTTTCCCTCTCCATTGTCTCTGCGATAAGATTTCGGAGCTCGGAAACAGGCTGCAAGGAGCTTTCGCATTTGAGACCGTGGAGCAACATAAACAGAACAATTTCTGACGTGATCAAGTATTTCCTTCGCCTTTTTGCGTTGATGCCAAGCGACATAGGCTACCATTTCTGGAGCCAACAAGCCCAAAAGCAGCCACTTCAATTTCCTCCATATTTGCCGTTTTGTCCTCTGGTGCTCTGGTATATTTAGATGTACAGCTGTCCACACGCACAGAGATATGGTAATGATGCAGCTGGATAAAATTCCCCATGTACCTCTGACAGTAGGCTCCGGAACCCAAGCCGTAGTCGGATTACTCGTGACATTACCAAATACATCCATCATAGCAAGTTAATCCGACTTGAGCAGTCTGACCGGAAAACCCATAAAACAACGCTCAAAAGCCACTGTCTGATTCGAAATTGTAGTGAAAAGACTTTAAGCGGAAGGAAACCAACAGGAAGATACTTGAGATGATCCCGACATCTAGATGGGCGCAAACAGTATGCAAAGATGAGATATCGAGCATTGCCAGTATGGTCGCTCACTATCAAACAGTATAAGGAAAGACGTAGAGCTCAAGAAATATATATAAGACATCGATGTGTTTTTGAAGGCAGGAAAAAACAAGACTGTACAGCGACGCAGGCTACAACTATCGCTCCACGGTCTAAAAATACGCCGTTGCCTCTTCCATATGAGTTGCGTGGCAACGCAGTGCTGTGGCACAGCGAAACAAGGGCACGAGAGCCTATCATGTTTTGAGGTACTCCCAGATAAACCTGGGCGTGGCCTTTTGCGTTATATGTGTCTGTAGGTACTTGGCCAATGGTCGCCGACGAGTGATGCAGGGTCGCTGTCTGAAACTTTGAGAGGCGTGGCAGGATTAATTAAGCGAAGTATGAGCGAAAGTGGATAACCGTTCTGACAAATGCTAAAGGGTTTCGAGGCGGAGGAGGAGCCATAGGTCCATAGGTTAACCGCGCGCGTCGATGCTCATCCATCGGAATCTAGCAAACTCCTCGCAACAAGCCCGGTGTTTGTCCTCCACGGATTCAGCAGTATCTAGAGTGGCTAGATGCATCGTGGGTACGAGTAAACTCTTCACAAGAACAAAAAGTGCGTTGAAAGCGTCAAACATTTGCCGGTAACGATACTGTAATTTTGACTAGGGAGTTTGAAAACGAGTAAGTAACACGGCTAGGGCGCCCTTGATGCCACACGTTGATCTCACCAGAGGATCTCATTTGGGTGGCCGACTACAACATACTGCAATCAATTATTGCCGCCAACGGTCAATCACCCAAGTCCCATGTTATCCAAGCTACTTCGATGGTTTTTAATATATGGAAATTTCGAAGAGCGTGTCCTTTGACCTGCGTTCCAAGGGCGGACTCGATCGATGCAACGATCAACACCCGTGCTTCCACTCCCTGCAATATGATTCATCCATGGCACCAATGAGCTTGAAATACCAAACCCCTCTTTAACTCCACCTCTCTCATGGTCATAAGCATCGCTGTTTTCTCTTCTTTGAAGAACTTTCGAATGTAATGTGATGCAACGCAACACTTGAGCTTTCACCTGCGTCAAAGTATTTGACAACGACGTTGTGACAATGGGTCGGTTTCCAGAGCCACAATCTACATTACCGTTCTGGCGTACACAACCGCATGAGCTGGACACTCATCGTACTACTGAAAGCCTTCCCACGGAGTGTGATGTCCTGATCATAGGTGCTGGCTATGCAGGCGCTGCCACTGCTTTCCATCTTCTGAAGGACAGTATTTCGCCGCCTTCTGTTGTTATTCTCGAAGCCCGTCAAGCATGTTCAGGAGCGACAGGCCGTAATGGTATTTCAATGTTTGTCTCAAAATCCGGACAAGTGAGCTGATATAAGGGCTTGAAAGGCGGCCATCTCAGGCCCGAAGTTTACTTCAATATGCCAACTTATATTGAGAAATACGGTTACGAAGCGGCAGCTGATATATCTAAATTTGAAGTATCGCACTTACAAGCTATCCGGGATTTGGTTGAGAAAGAGCAAATTGATTGCGACTTGACGTTGACCCGGACCTATGATGTTTTCCTCGACGAAGAGTATGCAAAGACTTCCAAACAAGCGTATGACAAGATGATAAGATCTGGCATTACTTCGATCAAAGATGCACATTACACGCCTGCAAAGCAAGCAGAACTAGTTTGTGACCCATTGAATTTGCAAAGACCTGAGGTCAAAAGTTCCGACCGCGGACTAACCCATTCAGGTCTGTGGTGTCAAAGGCGCTCGAGGCTGCTTCAGCTTCACGGCGGCCCATATCTGGCCCTACAAACTCATCATGCATCTACTCGCTTTCGCTGTCGCCAAAGGAGCCAATCTTCAGACCACGACTCCCGCCACTCATATATCCACTACTGTTGACAACGACGGCTTCTGGACCGTAACCACACCGCGCGGCGCCATCAAAACTAAAAGGCTCGTCTTCGCTTCAAACGCCTATACAGCTGGCATATCCCCCCAATATGCCCAGAAAATCATCCCCACCCGCTCCATCTGCAGCCGTATCGTCACTCCCCCTGGAAAATCAGTCCCAGTGCTGACGAATACCTATTGTATCCGTATTGGGCCCGGGCAGTATAATTATCTTATCCCGCGCCCAGATGGGAGTATCATTGTTGGTGGTGCGGAGGTGGTTCCTAATGCGCAGAGCTCGAATCGCGAGCATTGGTACAACGTCACCGATGACAGCAAGTTGATCGAGCCAGTCAAGAATTACTTTGACGGGTTCATGCAGAGGACTTTTAGAGGGTGGGAGGATAGTGGGGCGGTGACAGATATGGTTTGGACTGGTAGTGAGTAATCCATCGATTTCAACCTTCTCGATCCCTTGTCTATCTACATTCCTGCATCCTCTCCTCCAGTGCTCCTGAACCCCCCACTGTTCCCGACCAACCCTAACGACCACCCACAGTCACAGGCTTCACCCACGACCTCCTCCCCCACATCGGCCGCGTCCCCTCCCGTCCAGGTCAATTCATAGCCGCCGGCTTCAACGGCCATGGTATGCCCTTGATCTTTCTCACTGGAAAAGCAATCGCAGAGATGATCGGTGGAAAGACGTATGAGCAGACTGGATTACCGAGGGTGTGGAGGACTAGCCAGGAAAGGCTGAATAGTGAGAGGAATGATGTTTTGACGCCATGGGAGCTTGGTCGGGCGAAGCTGTGACGGGCGTGGGTGCGTCCTGGTGATAAGGGTGGGAGTGGGGTTTCGTTTATGCGGTTCTCGTGAAGATGGAGATGGCGTTCTTGTTACGACATATAGTGGACATGGCCCCAATCTTGCGTTCTGCCACCTCCCAGAATCCCTCTCAAGTCCCAACGCACCTCTACTGACATCTTCCCCACTATGCATCCAAGCCCCAAAACCATCACACAAACAAACACCATACACCATCGAACCAGCAACCCAACAACCCTCTAAACCGACCTCAGCACACTTCCAACATCCAACCCACCCACACCTTCTTGCCCGTCCCATCCCATCCCATCCAGCCCTCACCCTCACCCTCACCCTCACCCTCACCCTCACCCTCACCCTCACCCTCACCCTCACCCTCACCCTCACCCTCCAAACCCCCAACCGCTAACCTAACCACCAACCGCCAACCTAACCACAAAGCCCCAAACCCCACCTCAGCCCCCAGCCCTCAAAAAACCCTATAGCCACTCCCCCATCCCAGCCATGAGAAGTCTGAAAAAAACTCAAGGTACGGCTCCAGGGAACCGCGAGAGTAGGCATGTGGAATTGGGAAATTGGGGCGGGATGGTGGAGCTGAGAGGGGTGGGGGGATCTCTGGGTTGGGTTTTTTTGGAGAAGAGAAGAGAAGGGAGGGGGGAGGGGAGGTATGTACTGTAAGAGGTGCGCAGGATTGTAGATGCGTGATGACGTGCAGATGAATGTGCGGGTCATACTGTAGCTCTACCCATCGTATATGGCTTTCCTCGGCCCCGACGCCCCGATATCTGATCGGACATGAATACGGGTAACGATGTTATTGGTACCCTAGATGTTCTACATGTACGCCCCCTTAGTGGAATGGGGAAGGCGGAGGTTTCTGGAAGGCATCATTTAGGGTTGTTGAAGGTAGGGGGTAGCGCGAGAGTCCGTAGTGGGATCTTAGAGCGAAGGGGAGGGGGTTGACTTATATGGGTGAGTTGTGAAGCTGATATGTAGGAACATTCACTTGCCGTGTCGCTGTAGGAATGTACATGTGGAATGCTGAAGATGGCTCTGCTTGCGTCCGGACTGGTGGGGGTGTAGTGTCAATCTGGCGACGTTCCACCCTACCCTTACTTCCACTGCCTCCAGTAACTCTACCCTTACGCGCTCTTCTTCCCCCCTGCCACGAATTACAGCTGGCTCCACTGGCTTCACTGTTCTCTGCACCTACTCTGGCTTTATCTTCGTTGGGACCTGTTGAAATTGTGATGACCCCTGTGGTGGAAAGTGCTCGTGTTGTTTCTGAGGATGAGACAATAGATATGATGATTGTGAGAATGACGATGGCGACGAGGGTAGGGAGCAGGAGTAGAAGGACAACAGCAAGGCCCGAAGGATTCAAATCGGTGTGCTAACTAAGCGTTACTGACTATATTTGGGAGGGTGTAGATATAGGAAGCAATTGGGCTACCACTACAATGCGACGCGGGGCCCCCTATGCACAGTGGTGGCCAAGATAAGGGGGATGTATATGTAGGAAAATGGGATACCAAACATCTTACCTATGGACAATGCCAAGTGGAATCATTGCCTCTTCGAATTCAGCCGAAACAGTGCGGCGTATGTCTCTTGATCCCTCCTTGGCTGCATGTACGTTAGTTGACTACTGGCCCAAACTTCGAAAAGCCGAAAAATGGGATTCGTCTTAGGCACCACTGGCTTGCGCGAATCATCACTGTTTTCTAGAATCCGAACCGACCTATCTTGGCGGGTGAAAAGTGCTCGGAAGGGAGCGAGGCAACACACAACGATGGCTGTTGATCGGTCAGACACTCTGCATAGAAAAGGGGGGGGGATAAGCAGCCATCGGGTACGCACCAACTGTCTGCTCGATCGAGCTCCACAAGTAAAGCCAAGTGACTTCGTTTTGCTTGGTGGTAGAGCTGACTACAGCTACACGAACGATCGTAAAGGTCATGGTAATTATCACGAGAGAGAATATGGCCGCCAATGCTAATTTTTGTCGGAGGCTGATACGTACATTCCATAGCATATGGAAGGGTATGATCGTTACTAGAATGTGTTATTAGTCTCCTTTTTCTTGATTACCAAACGTATGAAGAGCTTACTGAAGGCATCGGTCACAACATCGAGGGCACAATTGGTTATAATGGTGTCGCGCTGATACCTGAGCGCAGACGGGCCAGAGCAATGACCTGGAGCGGTCAGAACACAAACTAATCATATGATACTCGGGCACTTACTGGCAATTTGTACAAAGGGAGGAACTAGGCAGTTATACTCGAGGTTACCGATGCAAACGAGATACGATGCCGCGGTAAAAGCTGAAACACACCACCATAAAGCCTTCTGTCCTTTGACGTTCTGTCCCAGTTTGCGGAAGAAAATCAAAAACGACAGCTTGATCGTCCACAGGCTTGAGTAGAACAGATTGATTACTGCTACAAATCCCCGTAGAAACAATTCTACGTCTGCCTCGGAGCTTGGTGGAGGTGGAAACACTTGGCCGCTTGTGACGAGAATACCTCGATACATGGGTCGGCAGATGATGTGTCAAACGATGGTAGTGTTAAGAACGGTTAACTAGGCCATCAGAACGAGAGCGTCATCGATGAATAGATGCCGGAAACTTCTAATACACACATAGATCCGAAAGACTAAGAAGAGGTGTGAGAAAACAACACCTCCCCAGACAAGCCCCTGGGAGGATGTTAGTAGTGTTCAGCAGCGAAGGTAACTCGCGGCTAAAGTTTTCAAAGAATCGGAATTTGCAGCAAAGGCAACCTCATGCACTCGAGCAGGTTCAGTGGGTGGAGGTGGTCTTTTCGCTTCCATTGCTGAGTTTTATTTTTTGACCAACAGTTATGAAGCCGTGTGACTAAAAATGAATTCCGAGAGAGATGCCTAAAGAAGCGCAGGACTGCTTTTTGGAAGGATCAAAGAAAACGAGTCTGTTGGATGATCTGCACGACCTCATCCTGGATGTGTGCTATTGATGTAAAGGTATGCAGACGCGCCTAGCAGAGCTTTCCATTCTCAGGTGAATCAAACCAACGGTCAAGAGTTTCTTCCCCGCAGTCAAGCATACCTCTTCGTGTCCTATCAGCATCTTTGTTTTAATAAGCCCAAATAAGATCTTTTGAATGATGCAAAATCATGAACATGTCATACACCAGATATACGAATAACTTCAAGTTCTTTGCCTACCATCCGCTTCCCCAAGCGATCGATGTCTTTAAAGATGTGGCCGACAGGAACCTGACTCGGCAATGCATAACAAGTGAACCCTGTCTATTCAGCCTCGCAAGTGCAATGTACAAGCTAAGCTTTATCGGACGCAACTAAAAGCTCTGTTGTGCCTTGTCCAGTCTCAAGGCCTCAACCATGTGCCATTGGCGCTTCGAATGAGTTGTCTTTCCGCTTTTTATGAATCCAATACGGTGCGGCGTAATTGTTTGCTTGAGGTGCAGCTTGCATTGCGGTCCAAGAGCCTAGAGTGGGGCCCGGATCCCATCCATGGTGTACCCTAGGGATGGAGGATTTCCTCACGAGCCGATGATCAATGATAGAACCTGATGAACTACAATGCTATGCCGTGAGTGCGACGGGGCTAGACCTAAGCAACAATTGTGCCGTCATCTGTTACAACAAGCTATACTGGAGAAGACCTGACACGATGCGATAATCCGCGTTATTTATATTCAGTCGATGTTGGGGGTACATAATGCAGCGTTCATACTTCAAACATGTCTATTGGTTCAAATAACTTAATTCCACCAACCCTCGTCATCGTGCAATTTAAGCGCCAGGGTGCTCAGCCTCACCAAGTCTGTCTGCGCGATAAGTGTTTACGATCATTGAGACAGCGTGCTACTTGCTCGGTGGCACGATGCATTCTTGCAAAGAATGCGCTGGAGTAAGGAGATAGATGGCATATACCACTGTCGAGTTGAGTGATCTCAACACTAGCAGCGAGAACGATTGGAACGACTCAGCTTTGGAGGACCAACGACACATAGTAGAAACCAAGTCCACTGTTCAAGTGCGCCTTCTCACAAATCTAAGACGTGTTCTTCGGCGGCAGGCAGTCCCTATTGCCAAGTCACCTCCAGACGATCTCGAGCAACTCTTAGAGGGCGCAGACGAGGTGTCTACTGCTGGTGTTGGCGCTAGCCTACGCAAGGATTATGTGCTCTTCAAGAGCGTTCCTGGCCCGGAATTGATCAAGTCCCTGGTTCTGTTCAAGTGTTTTCCAGCCCCTGTAGCAGGTACATATGGCTAGCTGAGCTATTTTACAAGGGCGTGCTAAGATTTGGAAACAGAGAATAATTCTGATGAGGTAACGAGTATTTTCGATAGTAGAGGAACATTTTCCGAGTGCTTGAGCCAGTTTCGAACCTTTTTGGAGCTCCAGCATCCAGAACGTTTGCAACTTTGGTATGTCCTTTCCTAACTATTCTTGCCTCTAATTCGGAATTCATATCTGATGAGGACCATCAACAGTGTGCTTGCTGCCGAGAGCCCCTTGTCGAGGACTACGCTATCATCCAGCCAGAGTCTTTCCAAAACACTTCTAGGATCAGTCAAGGGCAGGACTCAGTCACCAAAACAAGCTGTCGTACTTCTATTAGGACAATGTTGGCTGTTGTCGAAATCTGTTAAGAGTGATTTGATGAAGAATAATTCCGCTGTACAGCTAAAATGGCAAACCAAGCTTCCTTCAAAAAGTGACTTATCCCTCAGGAGCAAACTTTGAAGACTGCCGGCTAATGAATCATATCTCAGACGGTTTCAATCATACGCAGAATATATTCCAACCGTTTGAAGCAGAGTTTGCCTTCTGTTGGCAGTTAGAAGTACCAAAGTATGTCAGTGATCTCGACATATATGTCTGGCAACGTTACCGCAAGCCACCAAAATCACAACGAGCGTATGTGCTACGACCTGCCCTTGCAGACCAGCGGCTACAGAGGCTCATAATCAGACTCGATTCAACAGAACAATTGGCCAAATATGAGAAGCAACGATGTCTGATCTTAGCCTGGGATCTTTGGACAAGAACTTCGAGGCAAGGGTCAGTTCTGGACGAGCTATGTCTGAGCATATTGGCTGTCTTCCACTTGATCATTGGAGACACAAGTAAATTTCTGGAGGGTCTCAACGAGCAATTAGACTATCTGGTATGGACATTTTCTGCAGTAAGCAGCTGTGATTACTTTGTACTCATGACCCTTGTAGTATTTCGAAGGTCGAAGTAGTCCCTCAGCAAGCAAGATCGAATATTTACTCCATGTAGATGACTGTCGCCAGGAAGGCATCAAAGGATTGCAAGAGGCTTCAGCATTGTTGGAAAACCTACGAACATCACTGGGCGAACCCGCCCTAGGCTATACTGGGTGGCAAGCTACCGCAGAGTTGTTGCTTCAAGTGACCGAACTCTCGGCGGATCTGATATACTTGACAGATGAGCTGATCTCCGCAGGGAGCAGAATTGAGGAGATGCGCAAAACGGTACGTGTGCTGTCCATTTCGTACGTTCATTAGGTACTCGAGACCGCAATCTAATCGTTGTACATGTTTCAGATCAATGAGAAGCTAGGCCTCGAGCAAATTCGAAGATCAACTATCCTCGCATTCCTGGCTGCCTTGTATATCCCGTTGGCGTTTGCTTCCGTATGTATCATTCCGGTCTCGAGAATCCTGACTGCAGGCAGTTCTAACAGCGATAAACAGAGCATATTCAGCATGAACATGACAGATCCAGCACTGGATGGCGCCTTCCAAAATATAACGAACACGACTCGCGACGCAAATGCGACCAACCCGTTCACCCTAAATACTCAAACGGAGTTGCTGGCTCATGTGATATCTGCTTCGGGCGCCGTCACCTACTCTTGGCTTCTGTTCATCGGAATCGCCGTGGCGCTTGTAGCTGGAAGTTTCATTCTTCCAGTAATCATAGGACCGATTGTCCGATTGGCACTCCAGTCTATTGTTGAATACCGCGCCTATTGGCGTCTAGTATACCCGACAATGTTGGCACTCTGGGTCATTGTTGCATACATTATGCTTCCCACTATGGGGGTAATAGCCTTTCAAGATGAGTACGATACAAGGTTCCTGTTTGCTCCTGTGGTCCAGTTGAGCTTCCAGCTGCTGCTCCCGGCCGTTGCCTTTTTCTCGATATTCCAAGGGCGCGGTCCATTCAGATGGTTTAAAGGGCGACAGGGAAAGCGTAGCATCGGAAGCATCGGGAGGCGATTGTGCTTCGTAGGCATTAGTATCCCCTGTGCTCTGTACTCCAATCCATTTTACACGTACGATGGTCCCTCTTCTATCATTATAGTTGGCTTCATACCTCTGCTTATCTTGCTTTGGGTGTTGGCCGGAAGATCGATCAGGCGATCGTTCGTGCGGACATGGTCTAAAATGCGGCGCCGCCAACCCTGAAGATCGCAACAGCGGATACGACTAAGCCGCAAGAACCGTCAAAGATCTACCGATACTTACGTACGGTTCCTGACGATTACAATTTCCACCCTATGCCAATCTATCACCAATCAACCTTCTGCAATTAATCTCCCGTTGGACATCAAGATTAGAGCTATTTGATGCTAAGAGCTGGCCTTCTGGTAACTTTATCAGTGGATAGAATTGGACGATCTTGGAGTGTACTGCTTTACGTTTGTGAACGCATTACTGCTAGAATACGGTCAGAATAAAAGGAACCCCCCGGAAGCACTCAGCTTCAAGTCACGAGACGTATTATAGACGAAGAAAATAATTACATATCAAACGAACTTATATTTTGAAATAATTTATTCTTCTATATCATTAATTTCAACTTTATAAAGTTAGTTTTTATTAATTTAACCGAAAAAGAAAAAGTCGAACACGAAGATCCACAACATCGACAGCCTGCGCATTAGCATCGAGCAAGAGATCTGAATCCCAACACTGCTTCACGCATCGATGCTCATGACAATCACCGACGAGCTGCGCAACAAGTACAGCATCTCTCGCATTCGGCAGAAGACGAGCTATCTCAAGCAATTGAAGAAGATACAGGTGCGAGCGGCGAGGAGGAACAAGCGAAGGAGGTTGACGTCGCTGAGAAAGTCGTTTGTGATGCAGAGCATGAAGAGAAGGGAGGGGAAAGTGGGGATGAGGCGGGAAATAGTGAGAAGGTGCTAGAAAGATGATGGCGAAGAAAAGGGGGTTGACTGCGCCCTCGAAGTCGAAGGCAGAAAGCGGCTTCGAGGCTTGATCGCCCTTTGTGAATTTGTTCATGCGTCTGGCTATTTTAGCATGTCCCACGGCGTGTAGAGATCCGCGAGCATTTCATTCCCGTCTCACACACACTCTCTCTTTCTCACATGAGTGTAACTTGAGGAACTCTTGAGTTAGATGGTTGAAGCTTCCGACGTCTAATTTTTTCAGCTTTCGGGATTTTTACAACCACTGAAGCTCGCGATGTTGAGATATTGAACTGATGGAATTTAGAGAATGATAAGACAGCTTTGTGAGCTTGGGTTTTTAGTGGATTTTCTGTCTCTAATCTGTGACTTGAATGAATGAAAATGTATTGTTTTTTTCCTGGAACGCGTTCAAGGTCAACCTCAATATCTTGCATGTAATAAAAAAAAGAAGTCGTATATAGTACAAAACAAAGGGACTACTTTTTCCCCCTTATATTAGATACTAGTCTTACTCATAAAAAGGCAACAAACATATACACACTTCAATCATCTACACCAAACTCCACCCACTCAGTCTCCCCCACCTTCAACGGCACCTGTTCCGGCTCCAAGCCACTCAGATTCCAATCCAAGCTCTCCCGATCAACCAACATCTCCTCCCTCACCCCCCACCGCCACCAAACCCCCATCCACCCCCCGCGAGCAACACCGACCTTGTACCGATGCCCGCCTTCCAACCCATCGGCCCCGCACGCTTGAGTACTCCTTCGAATCTTCTGCTCGTTGCCGCGCTCGTCGAGCTCCCACCCGCGCTCCACGATCGCGCGACGCTGCGGCGGCACGGTGCCCCCGCGCGTGAAACCGGTCGACACCTCGGTCGGGGTATGAGGGTAAGGGGTTAGGAAGTACTTTTCGTCACCGGACCCCCGCATGCGAGAGAGGGGGCCGCGCTGGATGCGTATCGTGGATTGAGGGATGGGCGTGTTGTCGGCGGTGTCGATGATGGGGAAGCAAGCACTTGTTAGTCCGGACCGGGGATGGAAGGGGGTGTTCCGGGTGAAGAGGGTGAGGGGGCGGTTGGCATGGGACTCGATGGTTAAGGCTGGGACTGGTGGAGCTGGGTTGGAGAAGGAGTAGGCGGAGGGGGAGAGGGAGAGTTTGGCTGAGAGCGAGGGTGCTTCTGGGGGTGGCGTTGTCCGGGGGGGTAGGCGGTTGAGGAAATAGAGGGAGATGTCAGGTGGAAGCTAAACGGGACTCAGCCAAGTGATGATATATTTGGAATTCTTTCCCTGATAGTGATTCTGAATGAATAGGTTTGAAAAGCTTGACTCGAAATTGTAATCTACATAGTGTGACATGGGATTCCCAGTCATAATAATTAGGCAGCAAACAACTCCCGAACAGTGGTGTTTGAAAATGTACATTTGTACCTAATAAAGAGAAGGACCTGACACGTACATTACTCGTATAAACGGGGTTCCCGCGCAAACGGGGTTTCCGCGCACGCTAAATTAGTGCCCCCACGAGAATATTAGGAGAATTCATCTATATCTACCTTCACCATCTACAAATTAATTGGCAATTGCTTGTATCTCTCTCAAGCATCTCGATGAAGGATTAATTCGAAAATATAAACTATATCATTGAAAATGACGTTGCAATTGCGATTTATATGCATGAATCTCTCTTCATTCTTCCACCCCCTCTTCCTGTTACGATCCTAGCTACGCACCTGTGTTGGTAGCTATGTTGGTGGCTATGTTGATGACTATCGCCGGCCGCTCGCCGCTAGGCTATAGGGTTGTTCCGAGGCCAACCCTATTCAGGGTTAGCTTATGTTCTCCTGAGTCATATAGATAGC